>Ga0163216_100198_pt1 | contig 143684 bp, 136 predicted proteins | sample SynspAceP_FD_167610 | JGI IMG/M metagenome (GOLD analysis project Ga0163216, IMG submission 167610) | Saline lake microbial communities from Ace Lake in Antarctica - Synechococcus sp. Ace-P (Illumina Assembly) | ecosystem: Environmental > Aquatic > Non-marine Saline and Alkaline > Saline ... | reverse complement strand
AACAGGCCTGCGCCGATGGTAGTGTGGTTCGCCCATGTGAGAGTAGGTCATCGTCAGACTCTTATTGCTAATTGCCCCGATAGCTCACGCCGTCGGGGCTTTTTTTTTGCCTGAAATACAGCGGGCGGAGGTCAAATCCGTCCTCGATGGGTCACCGGTTCCAGGCTAAGGGACATACCAAGGGACAGAATTCAAATCTGTCCCCTGGTATGTCCCCTATTCGTGAAATCTGTCCCGGTGATATACTGCGAGTCTAAAGCCCAATAAGCCTGATGGAGTTGCTGCATGTCTGCCAATGATCACCTCGTCATATTTGATACCACTCTGCGCGATGGCGAGCAAAGCCCCGGCGCCACCATGAACAAGGCCGAAAAGCTGCGCATTGCCAAAGCATTGGAAAAACTGCGTGTTGACGTCATTGAAGCCGGCTTCGCTATAGCCAGTCAAGGCGATTTCGAAGCGATCAAAGTGATTGCAGAAACCATTAAAGACGCGACAATATGCAGTCTGGCGCGGGCCACTGATGGTGACATTGATCGGGCTGCCGAGGCTGTGCGCCCGGCAAATCGTAGCCGCATTCACACATTCATTGCGACATCTCCTATCCATATGAAGCACAAGCTGAATATGACGCCTGACGAGGTGGTAGAGCAAGCCGTGCGCGCGGTTAAACGAGCGCGTAATCACGTTGCCGATGTGGAATTTTCGTGTGAAGACGCGGGTCGTTCCGAGTTGGATTTTCTATGCCGCATCATTGAGGCGGCGATTGACGCCGGTGCTACAACCATCAATATCCCGGACACAGTGGGTTACGCTATACCCCATCAGTTCGGCAACACCATGGCTCAGTTGTTGAACCGCATTCCCAACGCCGACAAGGCTATTTTCTCGGTTCATTGCCACAACGACTTGGGGCTTGCCGTTGCCAACTCTTTGGCGGCTGTTTTCCAAGGCGCACGCCAGGTTGAATGCACTATTAATGGTTTGGGCGAGCGCGCCGGTAACGCCTCCCTGGAAGAGATTGTCATGGCGGTTCGAACCCGCCAAGACTACTTCAATCTAGATACCCGCATAGACGCCACCCACATAGTGCCGGCTTCCCGTTTAGTGTCGACCATTACCGGTTTCCCGGTACAACCTAACAAAGCGATTGTAGGCGCTAACGCTTTTGCCCACGAGTCCGGTATTCACCAAGATGGCGTGCTCAAGCATCGCGAAACCTATGAAATCATGAGGGCTGAAGATGTCGGCTGGCACACCAACAGCCTGGTGATGGGTAAGCATTCTGGCCGCAATGCATTCCGCACGCGTTTGCTAGAGCTGGGCATCCAATTTGGCACCGAAACCGAGCTGAATGAGGCTTTTGCTCGCTTCAAGGCACTTGCAGACTTGAAACACGAGATTTTTGACGAAGACTTGCAGGCTATTGCTAGCAATACCCGTCAAAAAGACCAGTTAGGGCGCTTCGGGTTGGTGTGCATGAAAGTGTGTTCGGAAACCGGTGTGATTCCGAAAGCCGATCTGACGATTACCATGGATGACAAAGAGCACCGTGTTCAGGCGGAAGGCAGTGGCCCGGTCGATGCGACATTCAAAGCCATTGAGTCATTGGTGGATTCCGGTTGCAAGCTTCAGCTCTACTCGGTGAATAACATCACCAGTGGTACTGATTCACAAGGTGAGGTTACGGTGCGCCTTGAGCGCGGTGGTCGCATTGTTAATGGAGTAGGGGCAGACACTGACATCATTATTGCATCCGTTAAAGCATACATAGCTGCGTTGAATTTGATCAGTGCGGGTGGTATACGGCACCATCCGCAAGGAGCAGATGTGTAAAGGCTATCAAGATGCGTTTGAATAATTTGGCAGGATGTTAATGCGAACCCACGAAGCAGAACGGCAATTTTATTTGGCAATGTCCGGTGTGCGGCTCTGGTACGCTCGCGAGCCGCTACCGGGTGCTGCGCCTAGCCCTGAATTTGTGTTTCCGGTAGAGCGCGCGCTAACGACTCCAGTGCTACCAATGCCTGCCGGCAACCCTGCTACGCCCGTTCACGCGCCTTCTTCGGCCCACTTGCCTAAAGCCAAACCGTTGCGCCGGGCAGATCCTGCGGCTGCCGCCCGCATTGCCGATCTGCAGTCGCTGATGAAAGCGGGAAAAACCGAGGCACCCCAGCCTGATCGCCCTCCCAAACCGATAGAAGATGTTTCTACCAGCACGCGTTTGGCTTCTGACCCGACGCCCGCCCCGGTTACGGACGCGTCGCCGCCGGTGAAGATCGCTCCTGTGCCAGCGGCGCTGTCGCCAACAGTACGCCATCCTGACCCGCTTGTGCCACCAGCCGATCCGCTAAAGGTTACCCTGGCGTTGTGGCAAGGCCGAGATGTCAGTCTGATAGCGGCACTCTCGAACGACGCCAGCGTCAAGTTGCAACAAGCGCTAGCGCACAATATTTTGCGAAGCCTCGGCGAAAAGGAGTCGAGTGAATGCGTAACCGTAAACTGGCCGGTGTTTAACAACCTTCTGGTGCCTGGCAACCAGTCACAGGATCTGGTTGGCGTTCTGAAACCGATTTTATCCGGCTTGGACGCCCAACATCTGATCGTACTGGGTGCGAATGCTGACGACCATTTAAGCGCTGATCATGCTGGGGGCGCCGTGCCAACTTGGCTAGCGGAAGCATTGCCGACGTTAAGACAGCCGTTGATGGCTTTCAGGTTCAGCCTTGCCGAACTTGCGGCGCAGCCTCAGTACAAAAGGGACCTGTGGAGTGCAATCAGGGAATGGGTGAGCTGAGCCATGGGTGATCGAACTAAGGCTTATCAGCAGGTGGCTCAGGGCGATCTGATCATCGACAACTTGACTCCGAAAGAGTTGCCGACAATTCTTGAAATAGAGCGCGGCTGCCATTCCAACCCTTGGTCTGCAGGTATCTTTGAAGATTGCTTCAAGTCCACTTATCGGCTGTGGGCCGCGCGCCGCAATGGTGAGCTTGCCGGCTTCGCGGTGGTTGCCTATCAGTATGATGAAGCTCACCTGCTGAATCTTTGCGTAGCACCGGCGGCGCGCGGCCTGGGTGTCGCACGGCGGCTGTTACAGTATCTGATTGCACGGTCTGGCCACGATGGTATGCAGCTGTTGTTGCTGGAGGTTCGCCACAGCAATCGGCCTGCCTACCGCTTGTATTGCTCTGAGGGCTTTGAGCAGGTTGGTGTGCGCCCAGATTATTATCCTGCGCCCAATGGCCGTGAAAACGCTCGGGTGATGACGCGCCCCTGTTTGCTCTAAGCCACTGCACCGGGGTTCGCGTCTAAGCGCCTTAAGCTCTATAATGACGCCCTTTTCAGCGCTTTCTATTCAGGTTATCTTGTTACTATGTCGAATCCTTCCCAGCTCTCAACGGAAGTGGCTAACCGTCGCACTTTCGCGATTATTTCCCACCCGGACGCCGGTAAAACCACTATTACTGAAAAGGTATTGCTGTTCGGTCAGGCTATTCAAAGGGCAGGCACCGTAAAAGGCAAAAAATCCGGCCAGCATGCCAAATCAGACTGGATGGAAATGGAAAAGGAGCGGGGTATTTCCGTCACCACCTCGGTTATGCAGTTTCCCTACCATGGCAGTTTGATCAACCTGCTGGATACACCGGGCCACGAAGACTTTTCCGAAGATACCTACCGCACCCTGACAGCCGTAGACTCTTGCCTGATGGTCATAGACAGCGCCAAAGGTGTTGAGGCGCGCACCATCAAGCTGATGGAAGTAACGCGCCTGCGTGATACGCCCATCATCACGTTCATGAACAAACTGGACCGGGAGACCCGTGATCCGGTAGATCTGATGGACGAAGTCGAAAGGGTTCTCAATATTGCCTGTGCGCCTATTACCTGGCCTATCGGCATGGGGAAAAGTTTTAAAGGGGTGTACCACCTGCTGCGGGATGAAGTCATTCTGTATCACACAGGGCAAGGCCACATGATTCAGGAAGAGCGAATTATAAAGGGTCTGGACAATCCCGAGCTTGAGACCGCCCTGGGGGGCTATGCCGCAGAACTGCGTGACGAGGTAGAGTTGGTGAAGGGTGCGTCTCACCAATTCGATCAGCAGGCTTTTCTGGCCGGAGAGTTAACGCCGGTATTTTTTGGTACTGCGCTGGGCAATTTCGGAGTTGATCACATGCTGGATGGTCTGGTGGAGTGGGCGCCTGTGCCGCAACCACGGCAGACTGACCAGTGTCTGGTGCAGCCAGAGGATGAAAATTTTTCTGCTTTCGTATTTAAAATACAAGCCAACATGGATCCACAGCACCGCGACCGCGTTGCCTTTTTGCGGATTGTCTCTGGCCAGTATGCACCAGGAATGAAAGCGCGCCACGTGCGGCTGGGCAAAGATGTACGCTTTTCTGATGCGCTTACCTTTATGGCTGGCGACCGGGAGCGTGCAGAGGAAGCATTTGCGGGTGATATTATCGGTTTGCATAACCACGGTACTATCCAGCTGGGGGATACCTTTACCTCCGGTGCCGACATGAAATTTACCGGTATTCCCAACTTTGCGCCTGAACTGTTCCGTCGCATCCGTTTGAAAGATCCGCTTAAGGCCAAGCAGCTGCAAAAAGGACTGATTCAGCTGTCAGAAGAGGGCGCTGTTCAGCTATTCCGCCCCCTGCGCAACAACGACTTGATCGTTGGTGCTGTTGGGGTGCTGCAGTTTGACGTAGTGGTCAGTCGTTTGAAAACCGAATATAAGGTAGAGGCCATTTACGAGCCGATTAACGTATCCACGGCGCGCTGGGTAACCTGCAGTGACGAGCGCAAGCTGGACGAGTTTAAGCGTAAGAATAACGACAATCTGGCCCTCGATGGCGCTAATCAGCTTGCGTATATTGCGCCGACTATGGTGAATTTGAGCTTGGCCCAAGAGCGTTATCCCGACATAGAGTTCCATAAAACCCGGGAGCATTGATTTTACCCGTTGCCATTTGGTTTAGAGGTCGACGTAATGCTGGTTGACGTCCATTGTCATTTCGATTTCCCCCAGTTTGACGGGCAGCGTGAGCAATTGATGGGCGAGTTGCGTGGGCAGGGCATTGGCGGACTGGTGATACCTGGCGTTCGCTGCGCCGATTGGCCGAAAGTACAGCAAGTCGCTATGGCTCATTCTGGTGTTTTTTACTGTTTGGGCATTCACCCTTGGTATATTGACGAACATGGCCCTGAGGATCTGCAGCAGTTGCGGGACCATTTGACTAACGCAAGCGAACTATGTGTAGGTGTTGGTGAGTGCGGGCTAGATCGGCTTCGGGGCACTCTGAGCGAGCAGACGCCATGGTTTGAAGCCCAGGTGAGAATTGCCGCCGAGTATCGGCGAGCGCTGGTGATCCACTCCGTTAAAGCCCATGATGAAGTTGTCGCGGTATTAAGGGCGGCGAACTGGACGGGTAATGCGTTGGTTCACGGCTTTTCCGGTAGCTATCAGCAAGCGGTAAAATTGATAGATCTGGGTTGTATGTTAGGGGTGGGTGGTGTGATTACTCACGCGAAGGGCGGTAAAACACGCGACACGTTAACGCGAGTGCCCGCCTCCGCTTTGGTTTTAGAGACAGACGCACCTGATATGGCACCGGCCGGTGTTCGGCAAGGCCAGAACTCTCCGCAGTATCTGCCGGATATACTGCGAGAACTGGCCCTACTGCGTGGCGTAGACGAATCCGAATTAGCAGCTGTCCTGCTCGAAAATAGCTGTCGACTCTATGGTTCTGCGCTACAAGCGAAGTTTTGTGGGTCGCAACTGGGTGATTACCGAAACTGACGATATCGGGGTTGGATTTTTTTGCGGCCTAAAGTATACTTCGCGACCTGGCTTTTCAAGGCGTTGATACTGTCTCAGCCCCGAACAGTTCAGCGCAACCAACAGGTAGAGAAATCTGCTGCTGTTATTCTTCAGCTTAAAGCAGGTTTTAACGATTATTTTATAGCGTTCAAGGCGGAATCAATGAAGACTCTGAGTGCGAAACCAGAAACTGTAAAACGTGACTGGTACGTTGTAGACGCAGCCGGCAAGACGCTGGGTCGTCTTTCAACCGAAATCGCCCTTCGTCTGCGGGGCAAGCATAAGCCTGAGTACACCCCCCATGTAGACACTGGCGATTATATTATTGTTATCAACGCCAGCCAGGTGCGGGTTACCGGCAAGAAGGCATCTGACAAGATGTACTACAGCCATACCGGCTTCCCGGGTGGAATCAAATCCATCAGCTTTGAGAAGTTGATCGCAAAGGCCCCTGAGCAAATCATCCAGAAGTCTGTCAAAGGCATGCTTCCGAAGGGTCCGCTTGGTCGTGCCATGTTCATGAAGCTGAAAACCTATGCCGGCGCTGAGCATCCTCACGCAGCCCAGCAGCCCAAAGAACTCGACATTTAACGGAAGGCGGATATGTCTGTAGCACAAAATTACGGTACCGGTCGCCGCAAAACCTCCACGGCTCGTGTATTTATCAAGCCGGGAAGCGGTAGCATTTCAATCAACGGTCGCACCATCGAAGAATTTTTCGGTCGTGAAACCTTGCGTATGATCGTGCGTCAGCCTTTGGTTGTTGCCGAGTCTGTGGATCGTTTTGATATTAACGTCACGGTAAAAGGCGGTGGTATTAGTGGTCAAGCCGGCGCTATACGCCACGGTTTAACGCGCGCTTTGATGGAATACGACGAAACATTGCGTCCAGCCATGCGCAAAGCGGGTTATGTAACCCGTGATGCCCGTGAAGTTGAGCGTAAGAAAGTGGGTCTGCGCAAAGCGCGTAAGCGTCCTCAGTTCTCCAAGCGTTAATTTTTGCTGGAGCAGACACAAAAACCCGGCTTATTGTCGGGTTTTTTTTCGCCTGTATCGCTCGCAACCAAATTGACTTGGCGCATGGAAAGCCGCTGTAGCGGCTTTCCGACTTGTAAGGAAGTGGTAATTTCATTACTATTTGTGCGCTTATAATCTTGTGTTGTGAAGTCCTTTTAGATGCGCATTGCTGCGTTGTTTGCAGCGTGTGTCATCGCCTGATGGGAGAAAACCATAATGAAAAATGGCGACGTAAGCCATGGTCGGCGCCGATTTTTGGTCGGTGCTACGGCTGCGGTCGGCGGGGTTGGGATTGTTGGTGCTGCGGTACCTTTCGTGGCGTCCTGGAATCCCAGTGCGAAAGCGGAAGCTGCGGGCGCACCGGTAACTGTCAATATTGAGAAAGTTGAGCCGGGTCAGCAGATCACTGTCGAGTGGCGGGGTACCCCAGTTTGGATTATCCGTCGTACAACTGAGATGTTGGATAATATTGAAAAGCTCAGCGACCAGATGAAAGATCCCCAGTCGGAAGCGGATCAGCAGCCGACATACGCCAACGACGTTTTTCGTTCGATAAACCCAGAGTACGCTGTTCTGGTGGGTCTGTGCACACATTTGGGTTGTGTGCCGTCGTATCGGCCCGAGGTAGCTCCGTCCGATCTGGGCGAAGATTGGTTGGGCGGTTTATTTTGCCCCTGTCACGGTTCCCGCTACGACATGGCCGGCCGCGTTTATGATGCGCAGCCTGCACCCCTGAACCTCGTGGTTCCGCCCCATAGGTACGATGACGACATGACCCTCACCCTTGGTCTTGATCCGGAGGTTGCGTAATGTCAAAACTCATACAGTGGGTAGACGAACGTCTCCCAATTGTTGAAGCCTGGAACAAACACCTGGCGAAATATTACGCGCCGAAGAACTTCAACTTTTGGTATTTCTTCGGTTTTTTGGCCATGGTTGTCTTGGTTAACCAGTTGGTTACCGGTATCTGGCTGACCATGAGTTACAACCCCTCCGGCGAAGGCGCTTTTGCCTCGGTGGAGTACATCATGCGTGATGTGCAGTGGGGCTGGTTGTTGCGATACCTGCACTCTACCGGCGCTTCTGCGTTTTTCATTGTTGTCTACCTGCACATGTTCCGCGGCCTTCTATATGGCTCTTACCAGAAGCCCCGTGAGCTGATCTGGCTGTTTGGCATGTTGATTTATCTGGTCCTGATGGCTGAAGCGTTCATGGGATACTTGCTGCCATGGGGCCAGATGTCCTACTGGGGTGCTCAGGTCATTGTGAATCTGTTTGGTGCTATTCCGGTGATTGGTGAAGACCTGTCGCTGTGGATTCGTGGTGACTACCTGATCTCTGGTATTACCTTGAACCGCTTCTTTGCTCTGCACGTTGTGGCTTTGCCTATCGTGTTGCTTGGGCTGGTAGTGCTGCACATTTTGGCGCTGCACGAAGTGGGTTCGAACAACCCTGACGGCATCGACATCAAGAAACACAAAGACGAAAACGGCATCCCGAAAGATGGTATCCCGTTCCATCCGTACTACACCGTGCATGATTTGATGGGTGTGGGCGTATTTTTCTTCATTTTCTTCATTGTGGTGTTCTTCTTCCCGGAAATGGGGGGTCTATTCATCGAGGCACCGAATTTTGAGCCTGCCAACCCGCTGAAGACGCCTGCTCACATTGCTCCGGTATGGTATTTTACGCCGTTCTACGCGATGTTGCGTGCGGTGACGGTTGACTTTTTGGGGTTGTCTGCAAAGTTCTGGGGTGTGGTGGTAATGGGTGGTGCAATCGCCATACTGTTCGTTCTGCCTTGGCTTGATCGCAGTCCGGTTCGTTCTATGCGTTATAAAGGCTGGATGAGCCGTGTGGCGTTGGCGGTCTTTGCCGTCAGCTTTGTCGTGCTGGGTTATCTCGGCCTGGTACCGACTACTGTCGGTCGCACCATAGCCGCTCAGATCCTGACCGTGTTTTACTTCCTTTTCTTCATTCTTATGCCGTTCTATACGCGCATGGAGAAAACCAAGCCAGTTCCAGAGAGGGTGACAGGATAATGAAAAAGCTGATTCTTGGTCTTTTCATGGTCATCCTGCCGGCACTTGGGCTGGCAGCGGGTGGCGCCGTGCCACTGGACCACATCAAAACCGATCACACCGATAAAGCGTCATTACAGCGCGGTGTGGCAATGTTCACTAACTATTGCATGGGCTGTCATTCCATGGAGTACGCCCGCTATAAACGTGTGGCGGACGATCTGGAAATCCCGGTTGATCTGTACAAGGAAAATCTGATTTTCACCGGTGCAAATATCGGTGAATTGATGAAAAACGCCATGAACAAAGATATGGCTGCCGACTGGTTTGGTGCGCCGCCTCCGGATCTTACGTTGGAAACCCGTCTGCGCGGTGAAAGCTGGGTGTATTCATACCTGCGAGGCTTCTACAAGGACGACAGTCGCCCGCTAGGCGTTAACAACGTCGTGTTTGCAGCCGTGGGTATGCCCCATGTACTGGTTGAATTGCAGGGCTTGTGCGCGGTCAAGCCAAATATTGGCGTGAAAGCCTCGGTTGAGCCACTTAGTGGCAACATCAATAACGCAGACATTTGCCCCAGCTATGCCATCGAAGGCAGTATGGAGGCGGCCGAGTTTGACCGTGCCATGTATGACCTGACCAACTTCATGTCTTACATGGCGGATCCGGTCAAGGTGGAGCGCGAACGTCTTGGTGTTTTTGTGCTGATCTTCGTCGCGATTTTCTTTATATTCGCCTACCTGCTCAACCGTGAGTACTGGAAGGATATACACTGAAAAGTAGGGTATAATTCGCAGCCCTGAGCTTCAGCGAGCCATGATTGGTTCGCTGGGCTTTTTTCGTTTTTCAGGGCCAATTTTTTTGATCAATCATGAGGTAGTGCTATGGGCGTTGTGACCAAGCGGTCGTCGATGACGTTTTTTTCAGACCCCGCGAGCCAGTATAGCCACAGGGTTCGCATTGTATTGGCTGAGAAGGGCGTTACCGTTGATATCGTAGATGTGGATCCGGATAACCCTCCGGCCGAGCTTGCTGACCTCAACCCGTACAACGCGTTGCCGACACTGGTGGATAGGGATCTTGTGCTTTACGAGCCCAATATTATGATGGAATATCTGGATGAGCGTTTTCCTCATCCGCCGTTGCTGCCGGTTTACCCGGTCGCCCGTGCTAACAGCCGCCTGATGATTCATCGGATTCAGCGCGACTGGTGCGTCAAGGTCGATCAGATTGTGGCCCAGCCCAATGCCAAGGCTTCGGAAGTCGCTCGTAAGGAATTGCGCGAAAGCCTGCTGGCCACTGCGCCAGTATTCGGTGAAATGCCGTTTTTTCTGTCGGAAGAATTTACCATCGTGGATTGCTGTATTGCGCCAATTCTGTGGCGTTTGCCGGCTCTGGGTATTGAGCTGGACGACAAGCAGGCTAAGCCGCTGGATAAGTACATGAAGAGTATTTTCAGTCGCGAAGGTTTCAAGGCCAGTCTGTCTGACCTTGAAGAAGACATTCGTAGCTAAGCAGTGATTAATACGCCAGTCGTCGCAGCAGGAGAATCGCAGTGGCCGATGTAAAAACTACCATGAGCTCAAGTCGCCCATATCTGGTGCGGGCGTTGAACGAGTGGGTTCTGGACAACGATTGCACGCCGTATATCGTGGTTGATGCCGGGATTCAGGGTGTGCAGGTTCCTAATGAGCATGTGGCGAATGGCCAGATCGTGCTCAACATCAGCCCTGGTGCGGTCAAGTCTTTGGTTATTGGCAATAGTGCTTTGGAATTCAACGCCCGTTTTGGTGGTGTGCCCATGCAAGTATTTGTGCCATTGCAGGCGGTGATCGCTATTTACGCCAAAGAAAATGGCGAAGGTATGGTGTTTGGTTCTGAACCTGGCATGCCAGATCCGAATGGCGCGGGTGAGACCAGTAACGCCGGCGGCTCCAAGCCCAAGCAAGATCGCCCGAGCGGTCGCCCGACTCTAAAGGTTGTTAAGTAGAGTTGTCCACTCGGAAAAGCTGATGTTCTGGCAAATAAAAACCGCTGTATCCAACCGGTCTATTGACCGCAAGGATACAGCGGTTTTTATTTGGCTAAAGTTCATCAGCGCCCCGTCTGGCTACCCCTGAGCACTCAGATGCTCAGTACGTCTACGAATTAGCCAGATGGAACGTTAGCCGTTGTTAACCACCGAACAGCTTGCTATCAACTCTGGCACAGAGAACGTTGATGAGCAGCATCAGTAGCGGCATGGCATCGCTTGGGCTTAGATTGTTCAATGCGATTTCATGATCTTGTGGATCCAATAAAGACGTAATGTCGGATTTTTCACGGGCGCTCAATACGGCAACGCTCATGTCACGATCGTGTGCGGCCTGAATGGCTTGAATGAGGTTCGCCTTGTGGCCGTTGTCTACAATTAAAAATAGTAGGTCGCCGGGCTTGCCCACTGCGCGGATTTGGCGCGAGAAAGTGTCGTTAAAGCGGTTGTCCCGACAAATAGCCGAGTAGGTAGTGGCGTCGGCGCCCAGATTGATGGCAGGCAGGGCCGGACGATCTTGCTCGAAGCGGTTTAGAAATGCGGTGCAAAAATACTGTGCTAGTACGTTGGCGCTGCCGTTGGCGCAGGTCACGATTTTTCCATCTTGTAATAATACATTTACAAAAGCGTCAGCCATGGCTTCAATATTTTCGGTGGCCATACTTGCTGCCATGGCGGTATGTTCCATATGGCTGGCAAAGCGCTGATTGATCTCTTGTGCAGAATCGGTCATGGGTTGAAGTCATCCTGCCTGTAGTGCGTTTTTAAGCCATTGTACCCGGTATTTTTTTAGGCTACCCGGACCAATAGCGATAACGTCAATACGGCTGTCGGTATTGTTCAGTTGGTGGCGGTGCAAATAAAAGCGCGCCGCTTGAATCAGACGTTGCTGTTTACGCCAGGTAATAGATTCAGCCGCTCCGACCAAGCTGCCGGCGCGGCGATAACGAACCTCAAAAAATACTAAAGTAGTGCCATCCTGGCCAATCAGGTCGATTTCTCCGCCGCGATTATAAACATTTCGCGCCAGAATTCTTACACCATGACTGCCCAGATAGCGGGCGGCTACTCCTTCGTAGTAATCGCCGATTTTGCGTTTGCCGTCCATGGCTTTGGCTGTCCTTTTTCAGGTGATCAGAGTGCGCCCCCGGCAATCGCTTGCCGAGCCAGGGGCAGGCTAACGTTGTTTTCTGTCTTGGGTAAGCTGTCAGGTATTGCTGGCAGCAGTTCGACGTTGCCAGAACTAAAGCGGGCCCAACGCTGATAACGGCGAATGCTGCCGGAGGGCGTCATTGTCAGCACACCGGTTTGGCCGTCAATAGTGGCTCCTGGAACCTGCTTGAGCAGGGGCAGGCGTTTGCTTAAGTGCCAAGCGTCTGCACCCATGGCAAACAGGCGGCCCAGCTGCCCGCGTGTGGCGCCCGGAAGTTGGCTGCCGGCTTCATCCCGGAGAGAATTTTTTTCGTCCAGCACCCAGGGTATGTCGGTAAATATCACCCCGTTCAGGTCGCGGTCGCGGCTAGGCGCGGGGGTGCCGGCATAAACAATAGAGGGTGCGTAAACAGGCAGGTCGCCGGCGAAGTAAAACGCAAACAGGGGGTTCAGCTGGCGTGCGGTATCAGGCTCGGCCACCATCACAATGGCTTGAGCGTCCTGGCGACGCCGCGCTTCGAACTCAATATTGAGGCCTATAGTACGTTCCACATCAATAGCGCGGTCGCGGGAAGTGTTGATGCCCAGCAGGTCGGCCGTGACCGCGCGCAGATTGTCCTCTCGCAAAAACCTCTGGATGCCAATAATGCGCCCGCTATGTTTGGCCATCTGTTCGATTAAGGCGGCCTCGACGCGGTTGCCCCATTCGCCACTGGGAATAATCACCAGTATGCGTTTAAGCCCCTCGGCGTCCAGTCGATCCGCAATTTGCCGGGCTTCATCTTCAGCGGACAAGCCAAACTGGTACAGTCCTGCGGGCGCGCTGACGCCCGGGGGCAAATAGTTAAGGGCCAGTGTTTGCAGGGGTAGACTGGGCAATTTGCCCAGTTCGGCCAGAGCGTCTTTATCCAGCGGGCCTACCAACAGGTCTACTGGCTGCTTCGCCAGTTCTTGATATAATTCTCCAAAGGGCTTCTGTTTGCTGTCGACAACACGTATTCGCGTGGCTTCGCGGTCAACGGATGTATCGCTGAAGTAAGCAGCCAGAAAACCGTCTCGTATGGCTTTACCGGCGGTGGTCAGTGGGCCGTTCAGGGGCAGTGCCAGAACAATCTGCTCAGGCCGGCTGGCGGCAAGGCCTGCAATCAGCTTTAGCTCAGAGGGCAGTAGCTGGGCAGCGGGATGACCTGGCCAGTTTGACTGCCAGCGTCGGATAGTCCGACCTTGCTCGTCGAAGCCCGTGCCCGGTGATCTTACCTGCGTTGCCAGTTCCAGCCAGCCCTGGGCTTCGTAGCCTATTTCGCGACTATCGGCACTACTAAGTTGTATGTTGCTGATGGTTTTTAGCAATTGCCAGATGCGATCGTGCAGCGGTTGTGCGTTGGCGCTGCTGTCAGCCTGGGTCAGGGCGATCAAGGTTTTGGCTGCTTCCAGCGGATTACCCGCCAGCGCGAGCGTCTGCGCCTGCAAGTTACCAGCGCGATTAAGCAACTCTGGCGTTACCTCCATAAAGCTGTTGGTGCTAAGGTTCGCGGTAATCTGCTGTGCCCATGTTTGGTCTTTCAGCGTCACCGCGCCGTTCATGGCCAATAAGCGTTTTTGGCTGGTCAGTTCAGGTAGGGGTTGCGCCAATTGCTCGCTTTGCAGTAGCTTGCGCGCTCCCTGATGATCACCCTGCTGCTGAAAGCGGCTGGCGATGCGCAGCAGGTAGCGTTGTGCTGTATCTTGATTGCGCTCCTGGCTGGCCAGTTCCAGAGCTTGCGCTGGTGTGCTGACGACTTGGGATTGCAGGTCAACCCCTGCGCAGCCGGCGGTTAGCAGAATAGCGGCCAATAGGCCAGCAATGGTGGGGTGGGCAAGGCGCTTGTTAGTCATAGCTGGCTCAGCGTGCTCCGGGTGGTTAAGCTTGGAAGAAAAACCTGCGAAGTTTAGCAGCTCCGGCATCAATTCACATGAAGTAAGTGTCATGCTGCGCTTTTGTAAGTGCGGGTTCACACATAGTCTCGCTTTTGCGGGCAAGGCGGTTAACACAATGGTTACAAAGCACGCAGACAAAGCTCAAGTCACTGGCGCCGGTGTGCTTTATATTGTCGCAACGCCCATTGGTAACCTGGACGACTTATCGACGCGTGCGGTAAAAACCTTGGCAATGGTAGACCTGATTGCCGCTGAAGATACGCGCCACAGCGGGCGTCTGTTGCAGCACTTGGGCTTGCACAAGCCAATGATGGCGCTACACGATCACAACGAGCGTGACCAACATAGCCGAATACTCGCCGAGCTAGGGGCAGGCCGCAGCGTGGCTTTGATTTCGGATGCCGGAACGCCATTGATTTCAGATCCCGGTTTTATTTTGGTGCGCGAAGCCCGAGTCCAAGGCTTTCAGGTTAGCCCCATACCAGGCTCTTGTGCTCTGGTAGCAGCCTTGAGCGCTAGCGGCCTACCCACCGATCGTTTTCAATTTATTGGTTTTTTGCCGGCCAAAGGTTCTGGCCGTCGTTCGGTGCTGGAATCGTTGCAGGCCGAAACGTCAACTCTGGTGTTATATGAGTCACCACATCGCATCACTAATACAATTGCTGATGTCATTGCGGTAATGGGCGCAGGCCGGGAGCTGGTTCTGGGGCGGGAGCTGACGAAGGCGTTTGAAACCTTTTACTGTGGCACAGCCGAGCAGGTACTGGCCGAATTGCAGCAGGACCCCCACGGCAGTCGCGGTGAGTTTGTGGTGATGATTCACGGCGCAGCTCCAGAGCCGGATAGTGAACAGACAACGTTGGAAACGGATCGCCTATTAACGATTTTGTTGACCGAATTGCCAGTTAAGACTGTGGCAAAAATGGTGGCGGAGATTACCGGCCGCAAGAAGAACGAGCTCTACCAGCGCGCCTTGCAACTTAAAAGTAGTGGCTGAGCGCTGCGCTTTTGCTTGCATGAGCTGCGGTGCCGCGCTATTGTCGGCGCCGAGCTCGCCAGACAGTCGCCGCCGTTTCACCGGGGGAGGAAAGTCCGGGCTCCATAGGGCAAGGTGCCAGGTAACGCCTGGGCGGCGCGAGCCGACGGAAAGTGCAGCAGAGAGTAGACCGCCTAAGCCAGCGGATTCGTCCGGTGGCCGGTAAGGGTGAAAGGGTGCGGTAAGAGCGCACCGCGTGGCTGGCAACAGTTCACGGCATGGTAAACCCCACCTGGAGCAAGACCAAATAGGAGTCCGTTGGCGTGGCCCGCGCTGGACTCGGGTAGGTTGCTTGAGGCCTGTGGTGACGCAGGCCCTAGATGAATGACTGTCCACGACAGAACCCGGCTTACCGGCGAGCTCGATTTTTTCGCCCCTCTTTTAATCCCCTTTTTATTTGCCTTTGTGTGATCTATCGCTAAAAAATCTTACACTTCAACTATAGCCTGCGGTGTTCGATGCAGGTATTTGATTTTATTTATTTTCTTAAGTTTAATCTGGCAACTTCCCTTCAGCGCTGTTTGTAACTCCTTGTCTTAAAAGCAACTTTTTAACATTGGCTCTCATAGCCGACGCTTGCATTGTAGGGTGCGTGTTTCTATAGTGTGCATTAGTGGGAAAAAGTGGTTTTTAGTGGTTTTTAGTGGATCCAAATCCCAGAGACAGGGCTAATGAGTAATTTTTTTGGCAGTCATGCGATCAATATGGACGCTAAGGGTCGCTTGGCGATCCCTGCAAAGGTGCGCGAGGAACTCATTCAGATCTGTGGCGGCCGTTTTATATTGACAGTTGCAGACGCTGACCGTTGTCTGCGGTTGTATCCGCAATCTGTGTGGGATGAATTGCGTCCCGCCATTGAAGCGCTTCCCAACATGAGCAGAGCAGCATTACGCCTGCAGCGCCTAGTGCTGGGTAATGCCGCGCAAATGGAACTGGATTCGGCAGGCCGGGTTTTAATTCCACCCACGCTCAGACAATACGCCCGGCTGGAGAAAAAACTGATGTTAATAGGCCAAGGTAAAAAGTTGGAATTATGGAGCGAGGAAAGCTGGAACCATTTGCTCGACACACCTCCTGATGCCGAAGAGATGACTGACGCCATGAAGGACTTGTCGCTGTGACGCTGACGTCGATTAATAGCGCTGCGGGTTCGTTCTCGCATCGCTCGGTGTTGTTGGACTCAGCGGTAGATTTATTGCTGACCGATAGTGGCGGCCACTACGTTGACGCTACGTTTGGCCGTGGCGGCCACAGTCGCATGATTCTTGAACGCCTGACTGAAAGTGGCGTGCTGCTGGGTATCGATAAAGACCCGCAGGCCATCGACGAAGCCCGTACTCTGGCTGCGGCAGATTCACGTTTTAATGTTTTTCACGGCTCGTTTGCCGATCTGAGTCAGGCGCTGGAACAGGCGCAGTGGCCTCATGTTGAAGGCGTATTAATGGATTTAGGGGTGTCTTCGCCACAGCTGGATGATGCTTCTCGTGGTTTTAGTTTTATGCGCAAGGGCCCACTGGACATGCGGATGAATCCTCAGCAAGCGCCCAGTGCTGCAGAGTGGCTTGCCAGTGCTGATGAAAAAGTGATTGCTGACGTTATTTTTAAATACGGTGAAGAACGATTCTCCCGCCGTATTGCCCGGCTGATTGTGGAACGCCGTGCAGAAGCGCCGATCAGCACCACCCTGGAATTAGCAGAACTGGTGGCTAAGGCGGTACCAAAAAAGGAAAAACACAAGCATCCGGCGACTCGGACATTTCAGGCTATTCGCATTTTTATCAACCGCGAACTGGAAGATCTGGAGCTTGGTTTGAGGGCAGCTGCCGAGAAACTGGCCCCCGGTGGCCGTTTGGTAGTGATCAGTTTTCACTCGTTGGAAGACCGGTTGGTGAAGCGTTTTATGCGTGATCTGGCGCGTGGCCCGCAGATGCCCAAGGGTATTCCGGTCACTGCAGCTGAAGAGTCATCGGCGTATCGTCTTATTGGTAAGGCCAGCAAGGCGGCGTCTGACGAGGTGAGCGATAACGTAAGAGCCCGCAGCGCGGTAATGCGGGTGTTGGAACGTCGCGCAGACATTGCACAGGACAAAATTTGATGGGCGCTGTGGCGATCGAAGAGCGGGTGCAAACCCGCCGCTTGAATACCAAAGTGGTGAGGAGTGGCGTAGCGTCTGCGCTGCGCATTTCCGGCCAAGTGTTCGTTGCAACACGGCAAAGCAACGTTTTGATCTCGCTGGTACTTGTGATTGTGTTGGTGGCTTCTGCCATTGGTGTGGTGGCGAGTGCCCATAAAAATCGTGTGCTGTTCAACGGGCTGTCACAACTGCATGAAGGTCGCGACGATTTCCAGCGAGAATGGAGCCAGTTGCTGTTGGAACAAAGTGCGTTAAGTGCTCACGGACGTGTTGAAAGCTTGGCGTCCACGCGTTTCGATATGGTTGTGCCCGGGCGTCAGGACATTGTGTTGGTGCCGCTACTGGTGCCAACAAAACGGCTTTATTGAATTTCACGCAAATATATCAGGCAGCGGTCAAGCCGACTGACGATGAACAGAATCTTGAGCAGGAATCGCTAACGTGTCCGACCCGCAAGCCACAGCTACATGGAGTCAGCGCATCGCCGCTAACTGGCGCTATGGCTTCGTATTAGGCGCATTTATTCTGGTGGTCGGCTCTATTTCTGTGCGTTTAGTGGATCTACATGTCATCGACAACGATTTCCTTCGCCAGCAGGGCGACGTTCGAACGATTCGCGTAGAAAGTATTGACGCTCATCGTGGCGTTATTTCCGATCGGTATGGTGAACCATTGGCAGTTAGTACGCCGGTACAGACGCTTTGGATGAATCCATCGGAGATGGACCCAGCAGAGCCGCGCATCGCCAACCTTGCTCGCTTGCTTCAGCTTAACGAAGCGACTCTGCGTCAGCGATTGACTGACTATGCTGCTCGGGAATTTATTTACCTTCGCAGGAAAATTCAGCCCGAACTGGCGCGTAAAGCGATGGATCTGGGCATCGGCGGAGTCTACTCTCGCCAAGAATATCGACGCTACTACCCTGCAGGAGAAGTCACCGCGCACGTTGTTGGCTTTACCAACATAGACGAGAGCGGTCAGGAAGGTATTGAGCTGGCTTACAATCGGGTTTTGTCCGGAGAGTCCGGGCGTAAGCGGGTGTTGAAAGACAACCGTGGTCGGCTGATCAAAGATTTGACGCTGATTCGTAATGCCCGTCCGGGTGCCAAATTAACATTAAGCCTCGATTTGCGACTGCAGTATTTGGCTTACCGCGAATTGAAAGCGGTCGTCAGCGCACACAATGCCCGCGGTGGCACCTTGGTGATGCTGGATGCGAACAGTGGCGAAGTGCTGGCGATGGTGAACCAGGGCTCCTATAACCCAAATGATCGCAGCCAAATGGCGGCGGAAAATCTTCGCAACAAAGCCATTACCGATCTGTTTGAACCTGGTTCTGCGATGAAACCACTGGCTATGGCCGCGGCGCTGGAAACGGGTCAATATACGATCGGCAGCCATATTGATACGTCCCCGGGTTTTCGCCGTTTTGGTCGTTTTACCATTCGTGACAGCGGTAACTACGGCGTTTTGAGTCTGACGGATATCGTTGTGAAGTCGAGCAACGTAGGCATGAGCAAGATTGCCACCGAGATTGGCGGCCAAGTGATTCGCGATTTTTACGCCCGTGTTGGCCTGGGTCAACCGACGGGCATCGGCTTTCCGGGTGAAGCTATCGGGGTTCTGCCATCGCCTGTTAAATGGCGCCCGGCGGCAGAAGCCACGCTGGCTTACGGTTACGGGCTTAGCGTAAATGCGCTGCAGTTGGCGCAAGCTTATATGGTCATTGCCAACGGCGGCGTGCGCTATCCGTTGAGCTTGTTGAAGCTGGATCATGCCCCAACCGGCCAGCGCGTGGTGTCAGAGCAGGTAACAGCAAAGATTCGTAGCATGCTAAGTGACGTTGTCACTCGCGGTACCGGCAAGCGCGCGCAACCGGGGTTCTATTCTGCCGGAGGTAAAACCGGCACCGTTCACTTGGTGGGGGCCCAAGGTTACGAAGACGGCCAATACAAGGCTATTTTTGCCGGCATGGCGCCCATCAATAACCCGCGAATTGTCACTGTCGTGGCTGTGGATGCGCCTCAGTCTGGCGAATATTACGGCGGCGAGGTGGCTGCGCCAGTGTTTGCACGAGTGATGAGCGATGCCTTACGGTTGCTTAACGTCAAACCGGAGTTGGATATAGTGCACAGCAGTGCGCTGACGCCGCCAGCACCTTCATCCGCCAGCGGGGAGAGGGGCTAGCCATGCAGATAGCGTCGTTAAATACATTGTTGCAAGGTCTCGTTGTGGTGCCGTCGGTATTTGATGTGACCATCCACGGCTTGCAAACCGACAGCCGAAAAGTGCGGACCGGTGACGCGTTTGTAGCTTTGGCTGGTGCTCATAGCGGCCCCGAACGTTATATAGATGACGCTATTCTCGCGGGCGCATCGGTGGTTTTACTGGAGTCGGAGCAGGCCGGTGAGTGCAGCGAGCGTAGCGGCGCCTTAATAGTGCCGGTGCCCGACTTGAAAGCCTGCTTGGGTAAGCTGGCGGACCGGTTTTTTGAATATCCGTCCCAGCGCCTGCAGCTTATCGGCGTAACTGGTACCAACGGCAAAACCTCGGTAACTCAGTATATTGCCCAGCTGCTTCAGGCGGCGGGCACGCCCTGTGGCGTAATGGGCACATTGGGTTACGGCATGCCCGAGGCTTTGCAGCCGGCGACGCACACAACCCCAGACGTGGTGCAAACCAATCGGGTACTGGCAGGTATCTTGGCCAACGGTGGCCGTGCTGCCGCGATGGAAGTGTCTTCCCATGCTTTGGACCAAGGCCGCATCGATCGTCTTACTCTAACGGCCGCGGTGTTTACCAATCTGACCCGGGATCATCTTGATTACCACGGCTCCATGGCCGCCTACGGTGAAGCCAAGGCCAAGCTTTTTACCCGTGAAGAATTGCGTTTCGTGGTGATTAATGTAGACGACCCATTTGGTCGCAAGCTTTACCACCAGCTTGAAGGTAAGTGTGACCGCCTTCGCTTCAGCCTTGACGAGTCGCATATGGAGTTATGGCTGAAAGAATTTTGTGTTTTGGACAACGGCTTTCGCGCTGTACTGGATGGCCGGTGGGGCGAATTCACCATCGAAGCGCCGCTGATGGGCCGCTTTAATGCCAGTAATGTACTGGCTGCGGTTACCACCGTGATGGCATTGGGGGTTGATGTAACCCAAGTGCAGCAAGGCGTTTGCAGGTTGGCGCCACCCCCTGGACGTTTGCAGGTGTTTACTGCCGGTGACGGTGCTCGGGCGGTGGTGGATTATGCCCACACCCCGGATGCATTGAACAACGCGCTGGCGGCGTTGCGCCCCCACGTAAGCGGACGGCTGATTTGCGTTTTCGGCTGTGGCGGCGATCGTGACAGCGGCAAACGGCCGGAAATGGCGCAACAGGCAGAAAACGGCGCTGATTTGGTGATTGTCACGGACGATAACCCGCGTACTGAAAACCCGTCCGCTATCACGGCCGCTATCATGGCCGGATTCATAGCTCCAGAAAAGGTTCAACTGATTCACGGTCGCGCCCAAGCCATCGTGGCCGCCCTTGCTCTGGCTGGCCCGAACGATCTGGTACTGGTGGCTGGTAAAGGTCACGAAGATTATCAGGATATCGCCGGTTGCAAGCATCCGTTCAGAGACAGCGAGCAGGTAACCCATGCGCTGACACAGCGGGAGGAGGTGGTATGATGCGCGCGTTTTCGCTAGCTGAAGCCGTGCAGTGGTTGCAGCCTGACTGTCATTTTGACGGGCCAGACAATTTAACGTTCAACGCGGTCAACACCGACACTCGCAGCTTGCTGCCAGGGCAGTTGTTTGTGGCGTTGCGCGGTGACAATTTTGACGGCCACCGGTTTTTGCAGCAAGCGCAGGAGCAGGGTGCAAGCGCCGCCGTTGTGGATCGTATTGATGCCGCTGTGGCCCTGCCCCAGTTACTGGTCAGCGACACCTTGATCGCGTTGGGCCAGCTGGCAACGGTGCACCGTGCAACCAGCAACGCAATCCTGGTTGCCATTACCGGCAGCAGCGGCAAAACCACGGTGCGTGAAATGACCGGGGCTATTTTGCAACAGATGGGCCCGGCTTTGATTACCCAAGGCAATCTGAACAATCACATTGGTGTGCCGCTGACCCTGTTTGGTCTGGCTCCTCAACACCGCTTTGGTGCGATCGAGCTGGGCGCCAGTGGCCTTAATGAAATTGCTTATACCGTGGCTATGGTGAAACCGCAGGTGGTGATTCTAACCAATGCGGGCCAAGCCCATCTGGAAGGTTTTGGCAGCTACCAGAACATCGTGCTTGCCAAGGGCGAAATTATCGACGGCGCGGCCGATAACGGCCTGGTTGTGCTTAATCGGGACGATCCGGCGTTTGATCAGTGGCTGGCCCGTGCCGGCCGTCGCCGTGTGGCAAGCGTAAGTCGCGCAGACCATGCTGAAGCTGATTATAAGGCCACAGCCGGGGCCGGCGGCCAGCTGCAGATCAGCGGGCCAGATGGCTGGCTTTGCGACCTGCGGCTTGGTCTTGAAGGTGACCACAATCTCAGTAACGCGGCCATGGCAGCCGCTGCAGCGCGTGAACTGGGCGCCACCAATGAACAGATTAAAGCCGGGCTGGAGCAGGTGTTAGCGGTAAAAGGTCGCTTGCACATACAGCCACTGGCGCAGGGTTGGACCCTCATTGATGACAGCTACAACGCCAATCCGGCGTCGATCAAAGCCGCGCTGGCGGTGCTGGCAAAACGCCCGTCACCGCGCATTGCAGTGCTGGGCGCCATGGCTGAACTGGGGGAGCAGGCTGCCCAGCTGCACCGGGAAGTCGCGCAATACGCTCGTGATCTGGGCATTGAACGGCTGCTGGCGGTAGGCCCGGGCTGTGAAGGCTACGGCAGGGGATTTGGTGCCACGGTCGAAATCTGCGCCAGTCACGACCAGGCCATTAATGCCGTTTTAAAAAACACACAAGTACCGGCTACTGTGCTGGTGAAAGGTTCTCGTAGTTCCGCCATGGAGATTGTGGCGGAAGGAATAAAAAATAAGGTGAATGGCACATGCTGCTCTGGTTGACAGAGATACTCTCACAGTACTTCACATCGCTGACGGTGTTTCAGTACCTCACCCTGCGTGGCATTCTGGGCACGCTAACGGCGTTGCTGATTTCGCTGCTGGTGGGCCCGGTGATGATTCGCAAACTGGCGCAATACCAAATTGGCCAAGCGGTGCGCGACGACGGCCCGCAAACCCATCTGAGCAAAGCCGGAACACCAACCATGGGTGGCGCGCTTATTCTGGTGGCCATCGCTGTTAGCACCCTATTGTGGGCAGATTTAAGCAACCGCTACGTGTGGATCACCCTGCTGGTCACTCTGCTATTTGGTGCTATCGGCTGGGTAGATGATTATCGCAAAGTGGTCGAGCGCAACCCTCGTGGCCTGCCCGCCCGGTGGAAGTATTTCTGGCAGTCGGTGGTAGGCGCTGGTGCCGCTGTTGCGTTGTTTATGACAGCCTCTCTACCTCAGGAAACCTCGCTATATCTGCCGTTTTTCAAGCAGGTGTCGCTCACTATGGGGCCGGTGCTGTTTATTCTGCTGACCTATTTCGTGATCGTTGGCACCAGTAACGCGGTCAACCTTACCGACGGACTGGATGGCCTGGCGATTATGCCCACGGTGATGGTAGCCGCTGCGTTGGGCATATTTGCTTACCTGTCGGGCCACGTCCAGTTTGCCAATTACCTGTTGATTCCGCGCTTGCCTGGCACCGGCGAACTGATTGTGTTTTGCGGCTCTATTGTCGGCGCCGGTCTGGGATTTTTGTGGTTCAACACTTATCCCGCTCAGGTGTTTATGGGCGATGTCGGTGCTCTTGCTCTGGGTGCAGCGCTTGGCATAGTGGCGGTGATTGTGCGTCAGGAAATTGTGCTGTTCATCATGGGTGGCGTGTTTGTGATGGAAACCGTATCGGTAATCTTGCAGGTGGCGTCGTTCCGCCTGACCGGGCGGCGAATTTTTCGCATGGCGCCGCTGCATCACCATTTTGAATTGAAAGGCTGGCCCGAGCCGCGGGTTATCGTGCGCTTTTGGGTCATTACCGTGGTTCTGGTGTTAATTGGTTTGGCCAGTTTAAAACTGAGATAAGGAGGGTTGCCGAATATGGGTGTCATTGTGTCGGATCGTCGCACGTTAATCGTAGGGCTCGGTAAAACCGGGCTTTCCTGCGTGCGCTATCTGGCAGCACAAGGCCGTAAGCTAGCCGTGGCTGACACTCGTGAAGCTCCACCGGGTCTTGCCGAGCTGCAAGCAGGTTGGCCTGACGTCGAAGTGCATTTGGGCGCATTTGACAGCGACTTTTTCAGCGCTTTTAGTGAGCTGATTGTGAGCCCGGGTATCAGTGTGGCCGAGCCAGCTATCGCTGCTGCTGCTGCCAGTGGCGCGCGTATTCGCGGTGATATTGACCTGTTTGCAGAAGCCGCCGATGCTCCGATTATTGCCATCACCGGCTCCAACGGCAAAACCACGGTGACCACGCTGGTCGCTGACATGGCTCGTGATGCCGGTTACCTGGTTGCAGTGGGAGGCAATATTGGCACTCCGGCGCTGGATTTGTTAAATACCGGTGCGCGCTTATACGTGTTGGAGCTGTCTAGTTTTCAGCTGGAGACCACGGACGAACTGAAGGCGCTGGCGGCTACGGTGCTCAATATCAGTGACGATCATATGGATCGTTACCCAGATAAAATGGCCTATTACCAAGCCAAACAGCGGATATTCCGCGGCTGCCAGTACGCTATTGTGAATCTGGATGACGCCCTTAGCACACCTATGGCGCGGACCACTCTGCGCTTTATCTGCTTTGGTATGAACCGGGTCAATCCGGATACCTTCAGCACCCGTGACGACAGCGTCAGTGGCCACCCCTGGGTAACCTGGGGGTTGGATAATCTGATTCGCGCCGATGAACTTGGACTCATCGGTCGCCATAACCTCGGCAACGTGATGGCGGCCCTTGGTCTGGGCAAAGCGGCCGGTCTGCCCATGGATAGCATGCTGGCGACCGCGCGCGCATTTCACGGTTTGCCCCACCGTTGTGAATCGCTTCGCCTGGTCAATGGCGTTGAGTACATCAACGATTCCAAAGGCACCAACGTGGGCGCGACAGTTGCCGCGCTCGACAGTCTGGCACCGGCGGCGGGCAAGATTGTGCTGATTGCTGGCGGTGATGGTAAAGGCGCCGATTTCAGCCCGCTAGCGAACCCTGCACGCCGACACTGCCGTGCGGTCGTTTTGATTGGCCGTGATGCGGCGCAGCTGCAAGAAGTTCTGGCGCAGGGCACCGCAACCCACATTGAAAATAGCTTGGCCGATGCGGTGGCAACCGCCGCACGGCTGGCGCAACCGGGTGACCGGGTGTTGTTGTCGCCCGCCTGCGCCAGTCTGGATATGTTCCGTGATTATATCGATCGCGGTGAGCGCTTCCGCACGCTGGTGGAGGCGCTATGATTCAGACCCAATCGGTATTGCCCGTGTATGGCAATCGTCATTCAGCGCTGCAGCCTTTGCCATTGCTGATTGTTAGCGCTGCTGCGTTGATGGTGTTGGGGCTGGTGATGATTTCGTCGGCGTCTATGGACATTGCCAGTGCGACCTTTGGCAATAGTTACCACTTTATAGTTCGCCAGCTTGTGTTTGCGGTGCTTGGCTGCATGTTGGCTCTAATCGCGGTTAATGTGCCGGTTTACTGGTGGCAGAACAGCGGCTGGTTGCTGTTGGGCGTGGGGTTGTTGGTTTTGGTGCTGGTGCTAACGCCGCTGGGGCGCACGGTAAACGGTTCTACTCGCTGGATTCCGTTTGGCATTTTCAACGTTCAGGTGTCCGAAATCGCCAAGCTTTGCCTGGTGAGCTATCTGGCCAGCTACGTGGTGCGCCGCCGCGACGAGCTGTTGAATACCTGGCCTGGTTTTATCAAACCGCTGGCGGTGATGGGCGTGGCTTCTGGCCTGCTGATGGTGCAGCCGGACTTTGGCGCCACCGTGGTGCTGGTAGGCGCAGCTGCCGGCATGATTTTTCTTAGCGGTGTCAGCCTTATGCGCTTTGCACCCTTAGTAATGATACTGGCTGCACTGGGCGCCCTGGCAGTGATTGCCGAGCCCTATCGAATGAAACGCGTGGTGAGCTATCTGGACCCGTGGCAAGACCAGTTTAACAGCGGTTATCAGCTGACCCAGTCGCTGATTGCGTTCGGCCGTGGAGACTGGACCGGAGTCGGCTTGGGCAATTCAATTCAGAAGCTGTTTTTTCTGCCCGAGGCCCATACCGACTTTATTTTCGCCATTATTGCCGAAGAATTTGGCCTGATTGGGGCTTTGTTAGTGGTCGCACTGTTTACCATTCTGGTGATCAGTGGTTTTGTGATTGCACGCCGGGCAGAACAGGCAAAACAGCCATTTGCGGCCTGTTTCGCCTATGGCATTAGCCTGTTGATTGGCCTGCAGGCGGCAATCAATATGGCGGTAGCTACCGGGTTGCTGCCGACCAAAGGACTAACGTTGCCGTTGGTTAGTTACGGCGGTTCCAGCTTGATGATGACCTGCGTGTGCCTGAGCATATTGGCGCGGATAGAGATGGAGCGCTTAGATGCCGCAACGGCAGTAGCCGAGCCTGCCGGCAAAAAACACCGGGGAGGGGCTGCTTATGACTGAACCCCGGCGTTTTTTGATGATGGCCGGTGGCACTGGTGGCCACGTGTTCCCGGCGTTGGCTACCGCCCGCGCCTTGCAGGCCCGCGGCCATCAGGTGTTCTGGCTGGGTGCTATTGGCGGAATGGAGCAGCGGCTGGTCGCCGATACCAATATTGAAATGTCGTTGATTCATATTTCTGGATTGCGTGGCAAGGGTAAGCTGGCGCTGATAAAAGCACCGTTCAAACTGATGCGTGCCCTGGGCGAAGCATTCACCATTATGCGGCGCATTCGCCCGCACTGCGTGGTTGGCATGGGCGGCTTTGTGACCGGCCCTGGTGGCTTGGCGGCCAGATTGACCGGCACACCCTTGGTTATTCACGAACAAAACGCCGTTGCCGGCATGACCAATAGACTGCTGGTGCGCTTTGCCGACACTGTGCTGGAAGCGTTCCCCGGTAGCTTTGATGCCAAAACCGTCACCCGCTGCACCGGCAATCCGGTACGCACGGATTTTGCCGCGCTGGCTGCCCCCATAGAACGCCTGGCGGGGCGCACAGGCCCGCTGCGGTTACTTGTCGTTGGTGGCAGTTTGGGTGCACAGGTGTTCAACCAGCAGGTGCCCCAGGCGCTGGCGCAAATGGCGGGTGAGTGTCGCCCACAAGTGCGCCATCAGTGCGGTGAAAATCACGCCGAGGCCGCTCGCGATGCTTATCAGGTAGTAGGCGTTGAGGCCAGCGTGGAACCCTTCATTACTGATATAGCTGCGGCTTTTTCCTGGGCCGATCTGGTGCTGTGCCGCGCGGGTGCGTTAACCGTGTCGGAACTCTGTGCCGCCGGTTGCGCCGCCATTCTGGTGCCTTTCCCCTACGCGGTGGATGACCACCAGACACGCAACGGCGAACAGATGGTTAGCGCCGGTGCGGCCCTACTTATACCCCAGCCGCGCCTTACCCCCGCGCTGTTGGCAGACACTCTGGGCGATCTGGTAAACGATCGTGAACGGGTATTAATGATGTCGCAGGCAGCTCGCAAGCTGGCCCGCCTCGATGCAACGGAGAGAGTCGTGAATTATTGTCTGGAGGCCGCCAATGGCTGATGCCAACACAGTGCCACTGGTATATCAGGTACCGGAAATGCGCCGCATCCGCCATATTCATTTTGTCGGTATTGGCGGCGCTGGCATGAGCGGTATTGCCGAGGTGCTAAAGAACCAGGGCTATAACGTGTCCGGCTCTGATTTGCGCCACGGTGCCGTTACCCAGCGCCTGACGGCAATGGGTATTGATGTACAGATTGGCCATCGCGCCGAAAATACTGAAAAAGCCGATGTGGTCGTGGTGTCTTCAGCGGTGGCGGCCAACAACCCGGAAGTGGTTGCTGCGCGCAGTAATCGCATTCCCATCGTGCCGCGAGCGGAAATGCTGGCGGAAATCATGCGTTATCGCCACGGCATTGCGGTTGCTGGAACCCACGGCAAAACGACCACCACCAGCCTGATTGCTTCGGTGTTTGCTGAGGCGGGCCTGGACCCGACCTTTGTGATCGGTGGCAAGCTAAACAGCGCCGGCACCAATGCCAAGCTGGGCGGATCGCGCTACCTGATCGCGGAAGCCGACGAGAGCGACGCATCGTTTCTGCACCTGACACCGCTGATTTCCGTGGTCACCAACATCGAAGCCGATCACATGGACACCTACGGTGGCGATGTGGAAAAGCTGAAGCAGACCTTTGTTGATTTCCTCCATAACTTACCGTTTTACGGCGTGGCCGTGATGTGCATAGACGATCCCTACGTGCGTGAAATACTGCCGCGTATCTCGCGCACCATTATTACTTACGGTATTGATAATCCGGAGGCCGACTACCGCGCCGAGAATATTGTGTCTGACGGCCTGCGCACGCGCTTTCTGGTAAAGCGCCCAGGGCCGCGGGCCGATTTGCAAGTAGAGCTGAAAATGCCTGGCCGCCACAACGTGCTTAACGCCCTGGCGGTGATTGCCGTGGCCACCGATGACGGTGTTGACGACGCCTCAATCGGCCGCGGTTTGGCCGGTTTCGCCGGTGTTGGCCGGCGCTTTCAGGTCTACGGCGACTATCCAATCGCCAAGGGTTCGATAACCCTGGTTGACGATTATGGCCACCACCCCACTGAAGTCGCCGCCGTCATTCGCGCCGCTCGTGACGCTTGGCCCGGCCGACGCGTGATTATGCTGTACCAGCCGCACCGGTTCAGCCGTACCCGCGATCTTTACGAAGATTTTGTCAAAGTGCTGTCCACGGTGGATGGTTTGCTGCTGATGGACGTTTACTCCGCCGGCGAAGCAGCGATCCCCGGATGTGACGGCCGCGCCCTTTGCCGCAGCCTGCGCCAGCGAGGCAAAGTAGAACCGGTGTTTGTCGAACACAATAAAGACATCGAAACGCTGTTGGCCAGCGTGTTGCGCGATGGTGACTTGCTGATCACTCAAGGGGCCGGTGATATCGGCGCGGTGGCAGCCCGTCTGGCAACAACGGGAGTGATAGCAACAGGGGGGGAGAGCGGTGAGTGACCAGCAGCACAACCCAATAGTGCACCAAACACAGCCGTTTCTGGCCGAGCCTGCCATGCTGAAGGCCTTTGGCCGGGTGGCCGTGTTTATGGGCGGTGATTCCGCCGAGCGTGATGTGTCGCTGAAAAGCGGACAGGCAGTGCTTTCGGCGCTGCTGTCAGCGGGTGTAAATGCCTTTGGCGTAGACGTGCAGGGTTGTCTGTTGAAAACCGTGGAACAGCCAGAGTTCGACCGGGTATTTATTGCGTTGCACGGTCGCGGTGGTGAAGACGGTACGCTGCAAGCGATTCTGTCCCAAGCCGGTATTCCCTTCACTGGCAGTGACGTGATGGCTTCAGCCCTGGCCATGGACAAGCTGCGTTCAAAATATGTGTTTGCGGGTTGCGGTTTGGCCACGCCCAAGTTCCGCACCATGACGTCTGCGGAAGACGCCATCAGTATCGCCGCTGAGTTGCGCATGCCGTTGAGCGTGAAACCGTCGCGCGAAGGATCCAGTATTGGCATTTTTAAAGTCACCAGTGCAGACGAGTTGGTGCAGGCCTGGCAGGCGGCCGCGGCGCTGGACACCTCGGTGCTGGTGGAAGAGTGGATTGAAGGCCCGGAATTTACCGTCAGTTTGTTGCAAGACCGCGCGTTACCGGCTATCGGCCTGAGCACCGATCACGTGTTTTACGATTACGACGCCAAGTATCTGGCCGACGACACCCGCTACTGCATTCCCTGTGGGCTGTCAGCAGACGAGGAACTGCGCCTGCAACAGTTGGCGCTAGAAGCCTTTCGGGTTGTGGGCTGCCGCACCTGGGGCCGGGTCGACATCATGCAGGATGCTGACGGTAAGTTCTGGTTGCTGGAGGTGAATACCGTTCCGGGAATGACTGACCACAGCCTGGTGCCGATGTCGGCACGGGCAGCGGGCATCAGTTTTGAAGAACTGGTGGTGCGGATTCTGGCTGACACTCTGGAGCAAAATGGGGGAGAGCCAGGCCATGCTTGATAACCTGCTGATCCGAACTCGGACACTGCCGTCTGAACCGCCGCAGCGCCGCGGGGCAACAACCCTTGGCCCGGAGCATGATCGGTTCGCAGTATTAAAAGCGGCATTTGGCGCCGTGCCTTGGTTGCAGTTTGGTTTGGGTGTGGTGGTGATCCTGACGGCAGCACTGGTGCCCTGGGGTGTCAGCAAAGTGCTGGCTGCCATGGATCAGCAGATTTTGGCTATTGACGTGAGTGGCACGCTGGTTGGTGAAAGCCAGGTGGGCCTTGAACGCCACCTTGGGGCCTGGGTTGGAGGCAGCTATTTCGCAACTGACCTGGAAGAGATCAAGGCCAGCTTAGAGCAGCGCCCGTGGGTTGAATCGGCGGCCGTGAGGCGCGAATGGCCAGACCGTCTAACGGTCAACATCCGCGAGAAAAAGCCGCTGGCCTACTGGAGTGACGGCCGCCTGGTTAGCCGCACGGGCGAGTTGTTCAGCCCACCAAACCCGCAAGTGGCCGGCGCTTTGCCGTTGTTGTCGGGTCCTGATGAGCGGGTACGAGATGTGATCGCTATGGCGCGCGCGTTGAGTGATCAGCTGGCTGGACATGGACTTGGCTTCAGTGGCTTGAACCTGGAGCAGCGCGGGGCGTGGACCTTGCGCCTGAGTAACGGGATAGATGTTGTGCTTGGCCGTGATCAGGTCGAGCAGCGTTTTGAACGGTTTATGACCGTGTATCAGGCTCGGTTGGCATCCCGGTCAGATGAAGTCAATAGGGTGGATGCGCGCTACACCAATGGTGTTGCGGTGCAGTGGAAGGCGGTTACGGCCGCCTCAACTCCGAAAATATAACAACGGTTTATTCAGACCTGGGGTTTGGTGAAACACATGTCATCGGTTGAAACGGAAAACATGATTGTCGGCCTGGACATTGGCACCTCAAAAGTGGTGGCCATTGTCGGCAAGCGCAAAATGGACGGCTCTATTGAGGTGGTGGGCGTCGGCTCTAACCCCTCAAAAGGTCTGAAGCGCGGTGTCGTGGTCAATATTGAAGTCACGGTTCAGGCTATCCAGCGCGCGGTGGAAGAAGCCGAGCTGATGGCTGGCTGCCGCATTCACTCGGTGTACGCAGGCATTGCCGGTAGTCACATTAAAAGCCTGAACTCCCATGGCATTGTGGCCATTCGTGATCGCGAGGTGACCCAAGCGGATATCGACCGGGTCATTGACGCAGCTCAGGCGGTGGCCATTCCGGCAGACCAGAAAATTCTGCACATATTGCCGCAGGAATTCGTGATTGATAACCAGGAAGGCATTAAAGAGCCGCTGGGCATGTCTGGTGTGCGCCTGGAAGCTAAGGTGCACTTGGTGACCTGCGCGGTGAACGCCGCCCAGAATATTGAAAAATGCATTCGCCGCTGCGGCCTTGAAGTCGACGACATCATTCTTGAACAGCTGGCTTCCAGCCACGCCATTCTCACTGAAGATGAAAAAGAGTTGGGCGTGTGCGTGGTGGACATGGGCGGCGGTACCACCGACATCGCCGTGTTTACCGGCGGCGCTATTCGCCACACCGCTGTAATTCCGATCGCTGGTGATCAGGTCACCAACGACATCGCCATGGCGTTGCGTACGCCGACACAGAACGCCGAAGAAATCAAAATCAAATACGCTTGCGCGCTGACCCAGCTGGCGGGCGCGGATGAAACCATCAAAGTGCCCAGCGTCGGCGATCGCGCTCCGCGAGATTTGTCGCGTCAGGCTTTAGCCGAAGTGGTTGAACCGCGCTACGAAGAACTGTTCATGCTGGTGCAGTCGGAGCTGCGACGTTCGGGATTTGAAGACATGATCCCGGCGGGCATCGTGATTACGGGAGGCGCGTCCACCATGGAGGGCGTGATTGAGCTAGCAGAAGAGATTTTCCACATGCCGGTCAGGCTGGCCTGTCCGCAGGCCGTGTCGGGCATGACGGAAGTGGTTAACAATCCGATTTACGCCACGGGTGTTGGATTGTTGATACACGGTTTCCGCCAAATGGATCTTGGACGGACACCGGTGCTCAAGGGGGAGCGTGCTCCCACGCTGTTTGAGCGAATGAAAGCCTGGTTTACTGGCCATTTCTGAGCCGCCAGATAAGCACAACAGCAACTGTTTTGAACCATCAAATCTTTTAAAAGAACAGCCGAAAAACAGGCTGACTAAAGCACGAAGGAGTGGGGATATGTTTGAACTTGTCGATAGTGTGCAGCAAAACGCAGTTATAAAAGTGGTTGGTGTGGGTGGCGGTGGCGGTAACGCCGTGCGTCATATGCTTAACAGCGATATTGAAGGTGTTGATTTTATCTGTGCCAACACGGATGCCCAGGCCTTGAAAGACCTGGACGCACGTCAAATCATCCAGCTTGGGGGCGCTATTACCAAAGGCTTGGGTGCTGGTGCTAATCCGGAAATAGGACGCCAGTCGGCGTTGGAAGACCGCGACCGTATTGCTGAGGCGCTCAGCGGAGCGGATATGGTGTTCATTACCGCTGGCATGGGTGGCGGTACCGGTACCGGTGCGGCACCGGTAGTGGCTCAAGTGGCCCGCGAGCTGGGCATTCTGACCGTCGCCGTAGTCACCAAACCATTTCTGTTTGAAGGCGGCAAGCGCATGAGCGTGGCGGAAGCCGGGCTGCGTGAGCTGGAAGAGTGCGTAGATTCGTTGATCACCATCCCTAACGAGAAGCTGCTGTCGGTGATGGGCAAGAACACCAGCCTGCTGGATGCCTTTGCGTCTGCTAATGACGTACTGCTGGGTGCGGTTCAGGGTATTGCCGATCTGATTACTCGCAATGGCATGATCAACGTCGACTTCGCAGACGTGAAAACGGTGATGTCTGAAATGGGCATGGCGATGATGGGTACGGCCCGAGCAACCGGTGAAAATCGTGCCCGTGAAGCCGCCGAAGCCGCTATTCGCAGCCCGCTGTTGGAAGACGTTAACCTGCACGGTGCCAAGGGCATTCTGGTTAACATTACCGCGGGCATTAACCTGAATTTGGGCGAGTTTGCTGAGGTAGGCGACATCATTCGCGAATTTGCCTCAGATACGGCCACAGTGGTTGTGGGCACGGTGATTGATCAGGACCTGACTGACGAACTTAAAGTGACCGTAGTGGCCACCGGCCTGGGCGGCAGTCGCGAAAAACCGACCAAAGTGGTCGATAATAGTCGCACTCTGGATGGCAAAACCGACTACAAACAACTGGACCGGCCGGCCATTCTGCGCCGTCGCGCAGTGGCTTCCGGCAACACGGCGCTGGATCAAGGTCGCGAAAGCGAAGAACAGAATGTGGACTATCTCGATATTCCCGCATTCCTTCGCCGTCAGGCGGATTGATAGACTGGCACAAATATGACCCGGAGCCGGCTGGGGCGAGTGTTTGAAACGTTCAGTCGGGAAAGTGTGCACTGGTCACCTATGGTCCGTTTTGGCTGTTTTTTGAGCAGAAAAGGGCGTTTTCATGGTGGCCGGTTGTATTTTCTGATATCGTGCGAGCAGTTTTTTGCTTAGCGTATCGCCTTTTCGACGGAACTATGGACCGATGATCAAACAACGGACTCTTAAAAACACCATTCGCGCGACCGGCATTGGCCTGCATTCAGGTGAAAAGGTGTATCTAACCCTGAAGCCCGCACCCATCGACGCTGGCATTATTTTTTGCCGTACCGACCTGGACCCTGTGGTCGAAATTCGGGCCCGTGCAGAAAATGTCGGCGAGACGATGCTGTCCACCACATTGATGAAAGACGGCGTACGGGTGTCAACGGTAGAGCACTTATTGTCTGCTATGGCTGGCTTGGGTATTGATAACTGCTTTGTGGAATTGAGCGCGTCTGAAGTGCCGATCATGGATGGCTCGGCAGGGCCTTTCGTGTTTTTGCTGCAGTCTGCAGGTATTGCCGAGCAAGACGCAGCCAAGAAATTTATCCGCATCAAACGTGAAGTATCGATCACAGACGGTGATAAAAGCGCCACCTTTTTGCCATTCAAAGGCTTCAAGGTCAGCTTTGGCATCGACTTTGATCACCCTGCTTTCAAGGGCCGCGCCCAGACCGCCACGGTTGATTTCTCCAGCACTTCGTTTGTGAAAGAAGTCAGTCGGGCCCGCACCTTCGGCTTCATGCGCGATATTGAAAAACTTCGCTCCATGAACCTGGCTCTTGGTGGTAGCGTTGATAATGCCATCGTCGTTGATGATTACAAAATTCTTAATGAAGACGGTTTGCGCTATGACGACGAGTTCGTCAAGCACAAGGTTCTGGACGCGATTGGCGACCTGTATCTGTTGGGCAACAGCCTGATTGGTGAGTTTCGCGGCGTGAAATCCGGCCACGACCTGAACAATCGCTTGCTGCGCCTTCTTATTTCAGAGCAAGACGCGTGGGAAGTCGTCACCTTTGATGACGAAGCCAATGCTCCGATTTCTTACGTCAAACCTGTATTAGCCAGCGCCTGAGGCGCCATCGTCAGTCGCGAACGTGACTGGCGAGCTTTTCCAGAATCTCGCGCAACGCTTTGTCCTTTGTGTTTCCGGCTTCTTCTTTGAGGAGCTGGGCGTTTTCTTTACTCAATGGCAGCTTTTTGGCCATCGCCTTGTCCTGAAAACGCGGCGGTACAACCTTTACTTTCAGCTTCCAGACAAAGCGAAATAACTCCAGGTTGCGCGCAGCAGCCATAATGTCATGCTGGCGAAAGCGAATCTGGCTGGCTTTGGGCCCGCTGTCTGCTGCCAGAACAAGTTCACCCTCATGACAGCTCACGAAACGCGTACCTGACTGCAACGACGGCGGCAACTCAGCCAGCAGCGTCTGCTCAGCAAGCCGGTGTTGCTCGGCCCGCGCTACCAGTTTGCGCAAGCCAGCCGGCCCGGAGAATGGGTCGAAAGTCATTTTCTGTTCATTTTTTGGCGTCATTGCGGACTGAGTACTCGACTGAGCTGTAAACCATTGGGTACACTTCTTTTTCTTTTTCTTTTTCTTTTTCTTTTTCTTTTTCTTTTTCTTTTTCTTTTTTAGCTGAGTACCCCGACTATTCATAACCAGTGTAACCGCTGGCGGGTGCTTTAAACATCCGTTTGCGATCCACTGCAGTAATCACACATTATGACGACAAACACTGTTTCGGATTCGCTCCCGCCTCCAGTCATCATACTGAATCGCCATCTTTTACTCGCCTTGCTGATTTTTGCTCTGGTGCTAACAGCCATTGCTAGCTGGGCTGGCTACACGCTGGCAGTGGCGAAAATTGGAGCTGAAACGCCAGCCAGCGCCGAGTTAGTTGTACGCTGGCAGGCACGCTTGCAGGAGCAGAAGGCTGCACTGGCCCAGGTTGAAAAAGACGTGCAGCATCAGGTCGATGTCATGACGTTGCGCCTGGGCGCGATGCAGGGCCGTCTGTTGCGGCTGGACGCTTTGGGGCAACGATTTGTCGAAAGTGGACTGGTGAACAACGAAGAGTTTGATTTTAGCGCTCCGGCGCCAGTCGGCGGCCCCAAAGTGCTATTGCCGCCAGAGTCTTACAGCGTGCCGGGCCTAAGCGAGATGATTGAGCGCTTGGAGCGCCGCTTAGACAATCGCGAGCAGCAGTTGCGTTTGCTGGACAAGCTGGCCTGGCGGCAAAAACTGGATGATGAACGTTTTGTTGAGGGCCGTCCCATTATCTGGGGTTGGCTGTCATCCGAATATGGCTATCGCACGGATCCGTTCAGCGGCAAACGCACTTGGCATGGCGGCGTCGATTTGGCAGGCAAAGATGGCAGTGACATTGTTGCTGTGGCCGCGGGCGTTGTTACTTGGGCTGGCAAGCGTCATGGCTATGGCAACCTGGTGGAAATCGCCCATGGCGATGGTCTGGTTACCCGCTATGCCCATGCCAAAGCCGTGAGTGTAAAAATCGGTGACTTGGTCCAGAAAGCCCAGGTGGTGGCGCTGATGGGCAGTACCGGCAGGTCTACCGGGCCCCACGTGCATTTTGAAGTACTAAAACATGGCCGCACGACAGATCCGGTGAAGTACATGGCGCGGGCCAGCCATTAGAAAATCCTGTAACGCACATGTGATAGGCAGCGCCGAATTGTCGGCTGGCGTTGTTGTCACCGTCTGTGGCTTTTGCCCCGCCGCTAAATAAAGGTAGAATGCCGGCTTCCTCAGTTTAATCAAAGAAGCATTGGTCTATGTTCACAAAGCTTGCAACGAAAGTATTCGGTAGTAAGAACGCCAGGGAAGTCAAGCGAATGCGCAAGATTGCCGTGCGTATTAATGAACTTGAAGAGCAATTTGGCAGCCTGACCGACAGCGAGTTGCAGGGGAAAACCACAGAGTTCCGTGAGCGCCTGCAAAAAGGCGAAAGTCTAGATGAGCTAATGCCCGAGGCGTTTGCCTGCGTGCGCGAAGCCAGTGGCAGAGTGATGGGCATGCGCCATTACGACGTGCAGTTTGTAGGTGCTGTAACCCTGCATGAAGGCCGCATAGCTGAAATGAAGACCGGTGAGGGTAAAACCCTGATGTCCACCGCGTCGGCTTATTTGAACGCTTTGTCTGGTAAAGGCGTTCACGTGATCACTGTGAACGATTATCTGGCCCGCCGCGATGCGGACTGGATGGGCAAGCTGTATAACTTTGTGGGTCTGCAAGTGGGCGTTGTAAACGCCGGCCAGCCGAGCGAAGAAAAGCGCGCCGCTTATCAGGCTGATATCACCTACGGCACCAACAACGAATTCGGTTTTGACTACCTGCGTGACAACATGGCGTTCAGTACCGCAGACAAAGTTCAGCGTGGTCTTCATTTCGCTATTGTTGACGAAGTCGACTCCATTCTGATCGACGAAGCCCGTACACCGCTGATTATCTCGGGCGCCGCCGAAGACAGCTCGAAGATGTATCAGGCGATTAACATTCTGATTCCGAGTCTGGACAAAGGCGAAGTGCCAGAGGAAGGCGATCCTACCGGCGATTTCACTATTGACGAAAAAACCCGTCAAGTAGAACTGACCGAGCGCGGCCACGAAAAAGTGGAGCAGTTGCTGCTAGAGCGGGAACTGCTTAAAGCGGGTGAAAACCTGTATTCCGCTGTCAACCTCAGCCTTCTGCATCACGTGCACTCCGGATTGCGGGCCCATAACCTGTTCCAGAAAAACGTGGATTACATCGTGCAAGGTGAGCAGGTTATCATCGTTGACGAGCATACCGGTCGAACCATGCCGGGCCGGCGATGGAGTGAAGGTCTGCATCAGGCGATTGAAGCCAAAGAAGGCGTGAAAATTCATGCGGAAAGCCAGACTCTGGCGTCCACTACTTTTCAGAACTACTTTCGGCTGTATGAAAAGCTGTCAGGCATGACGGGTACCGCAGACACCGAAGCGTTTGAATTTCGCCAGATTTACGGCCTGGATGTGGTGGTCATTCCGCCCAACAAACCGATCATGCGAACCGATTACAACGATTTGGTGTACCTGACGGAAGAAGAAAAATTCCACGCCATTATCGACGAAATTAAAGACGTTACGGCCGAGGGTCGACCCATCCTGGTGGGCACTGCGTCCATCGAGGCGTCCGAGCGCCTGGCGAACCTGCTGAAGAAAACCCAGATTGATCACAAAATTCTGAACGCCAAACAGCACGAATCTGAAGCCCAGATTATTGCCCAGGCGGGCCGCCCTGGCGCCGTTACCATTGCCACCAACATGGCTGGGCGGGGTACCGATATCGTGCTCGGTGGTAACTGGGAATATGAGTTGGCAGGACACGATAGCCCGACTGACGAACAGAGCGCGGTGCTGAGAGATGCGTGGACTGAGCGCCACAACAGCGTGCTGGAAGCTGGCGGCTTGCACATTATTGGCACCGAGCGTCATGAAAGCCGCCGCATTGACAACCAATTGCGGGGTCGTGCCGGCCGTCAGGGCGACCCGGGTTCATCTCGTTTCTTCTTGTCGCTAGAAGACAACCTTATGCGGATATTTGCTCCGGATAAGGTCAAGAGTCTGATGCAGGCCATGGGCATGAAAAACGGCGAGGCGATTGAGCACCGCATGGTCACCAACGCCATTGAAAAATCCCAACGCAAGGTCGAAGGCCGAAACTTTGACATGCGCAAAACGTTGCTGGAATACGACGACGTTGCCAACGACCAGCGTTCGGTCATTTACGACCAGCGTAACGAGGTAATGGGCTCGGACGATGTGTCGGAGATAGTGAAAACCATTCGCGCTGACGTAGTAGACACCCTGGTGAGTGCTCACATTCCACCGCAGAGCATGCCGGAGCAATGGAATGTTGCCGGTTTGGAGACCCAGCTGCAGACGGAAATGGGCGTTGATCTTCCGGTTCAGAAGTGGCTGGATGAAGACAGCAAGCTCTATGAAGACAATTTACGCCAGAAAATTCTGGAGCTGATTGTGATTGCTTACGACGCCAAAGAGGCAGTGGTCGGCGCGGAACCCATGCGTAAGTTTGAAAAACAGGTGTTTTTGCAGGTATTGGATACCTTGTGGAAAGAGCATCTGTCGAATATGGACCACCTGCGCCGCGGTATTCACCTGCGTGGTTACGCCCAGAAAAACCCGAAGCAGGAGTTCAAGCGCGAAGCCTTCAATCTTTTCGAAAGTATGCTGGAAGCCATGAAGGGCGATGTTATTCGGGTGCTGTGCCACGTTAAAGTGCAAAGCCAGGAAGAGCTGGAAGAAATTGAGCTCCAGCGTAAACAGGCATTAGCGAATGAACTGGCACGTGCTCGTCTGCGCCACGACGAAACCAGCGCGACATCTCAGGCCGGCGCCGGTGGCGACGATAGTTCACGCCAGGCCATGCCGGAAACCTTTGTACGTAACGAGCCAAAAGTGGGCCGTAATGAGCCTTGTCCTTGCGGGTCTGGTAAGAAGTTCAAGCAGTGCTGTGGCAAAATTAGTTAAACAGCACTGTCATTGAAAGCTATTTTCAACCCGCAGTCTGGTTCATTCAGGCTGCGGGTTTTTGCGTTTTGAATGCCTGCGGGCAGTCTTTATTCATTATTTGTCAGGAGAATTGCCATGGCTGTAGGTCCAGGAACCTTACCCGAGTTTTTTCCAATCACAGGCGTAGAACTGGGCATTGCCAGTGCCGGTATCAAAAAGCCTGGCCGCAAAGATATCGTATTATTTTCCTTGGCTGAGGGCACGCAGGTAGCCGGAATTTTCACCCGCAACCAGTTCTGTGCGGCACCGGTTACGCTTAGCCGCAAGCATCTTGCTGCCGGTGTGCCGCGTTATCTGCTCATCAATACCGGTAACGCCAACGCGGGCACTGGCGAACGCGGTCTGGCCGACGCAGCAGCCTGCTGCGAGGCTCTTGCCGCTGCTGCCGGCGTTGGCGAGCAACAGGTGTTGCCATTTTCTACCGGTGTGATCGGTGAGCCCCTGCCAGTCGCCAAAATTGTTGCAGCGCTGCCCAATGCACTGGCGGATACTCGCGTAGATCGCTGGGCAGAAGCGGCCAACGGCATTATGACCACCGACACTCGTCCCAAAGGGGCATCGGTGCAAGTGGATTTGGGCGGTCATACAGTGTGTATTTCCGGCATCAGCAAGGGTGCGGGCATGATTCGCCCCAACATGGCCACCATGCTGGGGTTCATTGCTACCGACGCCCGTATCGCGCCGGATGTTTTGCAATCCCTGGCATCTGAGCTGGGTGAGCAGTCCTTCAATCGCATTACCATCGACGGTGACACCTCCACCAATGATGCTTGCATGCTGATGGCCAGCGGTTGTTACGGTGGTCCGGAAATAACCGCTGACAGTCCGCTACTGGCGCCTCTGAAGGACGCTCTGCGCCAAGTGTATATGGATCTGGCCCACGCGATTGTGCGCGACGGTGAAGGAGCAACCAAGTTTGTGACCATTGAGGTGAACCACGCAGCGACAGTCAATGAAGCTCTGGATGTGGCCTACACGGTCGCTCATTCGCCGCTGGTTAAAACTGCGCTGTTTGCATCAGATCCCAACTGGGGTCGCATTCTGGCCGCCGTTGGCCGTGCTGGTGTCGAAGGTCTTGACTTGAACGCCCTGGAGATTTATCTGGGAGATGTGTGTCTGGTAAGCAATGGCGGTCGGGCAGACGACTACTCGGAGGAACGCGGGAAGGCGGTGATGAACCAGGAAGAAATTACCATCCGCATCGACCTCAAGCGAGGCGCCGTGAATGAAACCGTCTGGACCTGCGACTTCTCCCACGATTATGTCACCATCAACGCCGACTACCGCAGCTGATGCCTGTGATTAAGAAAATGTCTAAGCGACTGTCTGCGACAGCACCTGAAAAGGTACCTGAGAAGGCGCCAGGCGTATTACGTGAAGTACACGTCGCCGTCGGTGTGATCATTCGCGATGGGCGGGTACTGATTGCCCGCAGGCTGGAACATACCCATCAGGGCGGATTATTGGAGTTTCCTGGCGGTAAAGTGGAGCCGGGTGAAACTGTGCAGCAGGCGTTGGTGCGTGAGATTGCCGAAGAAACCGGATTAAAGTTGATCGAATCCGCTTTGCAGCCCGTAATTGGTATCCGACACGATTATGGCGATAAGCGTGTTTTTTTGGATGTTTGGTCGACCGACATAGCAGCGGGCGAGGCTCACGGTCGCGAAGGTCAGCCGATCCAGTGGCTATTGCCGCGGGATTTACGCGACGCGGATTTCCCCGCAGCGAATCGCCCGATTATCCGCGCTCTTCAACTGCCTTCGCAGTTGGCGTTAACGGGCTGCGACGTAGCAGATGATGAATGTGGCCTGAAACGTTTGCAAACAGCGCTGCAGGTTAGCCAGCCGCCGCTGATCGTGTTGCGGGCCCCAGCTTGGGCCGAGCAGGCGATAGCTTACAATCGCTTGGCGCAGGTTGCTCTGGCGCTGTGTCAGAGTAATAGCAGCGAGCTTATGTTGCACGGTGTGCCCGAGTTGATGGACCTCCATCCCCAAGCTGCTGGCGTGCATTTGCCCTGGCGCCACGCCAGCCAATGCCAGCAGCGGCCTGTGGCTGAATGCTACAAGTTAGGGGTTTCCTGCCATAACGCAGAGCAATTGGCCCACGCTGTGGCCATTGGTGCCGACTATGCGATCTTGGGGCATGTGTTGGCTACGTCTAGTCACCCCAATGAGGCGCCTCTGGGCTGGCACGCGTTCAGCCAACTGGTGTCAGCGGCACGACTACCTGTGTATGGCATTGGCGGCTTATCGCCAGCCGATCTGCCACAGGCCCGCCAATGCGGCGCACAAGGCATTGCTGGCATTGGCTTCTGGTGGGCATAAGCCGGCGTTTTACAGCGCAGGGCAGCGCCACATTTGTTATGATGTAACATATTTTTTACATCGTAGATGTGTATTGAACCAATACCGTCGAAGGTGTTTATCCGGCGATGATGCTAACGGGAGAAGCTGTGAGCAAACTGACGCACCTGAATGACAAAGGCGAAGCACGCATGGTCGACGTTACCGCCAAAGTGGTAACTGAGCGCGAAGCTCGCGCCGAGGCCACGATCAGTATGTCGGCCAAAACTCTGGCGATGATTGTGGATGGCCAACACCCGAAAGGTGACGTTTTTGCGGTGGCTCGTATTGCCGGCATTATGGCGGCCAAGCGCACTCATGATCTGATCCCCCTGTGTCATGCCTTAAACCTGACCTCGGTGAAGGTAGAGTTAGAACCCGGTGCAGACGGCATGTCGGTCCACATTCGCACCTTGTGCAAGCTGTCTGGTCAGACCGGCGTAGAAATGGAAGCGCTAACGGCAGCCAGTATCGCCGCGTTGACCGTTTACGACATGTGCAAAGCAGTCGACAAAGCCATGGTTGTAAGCAACCTGCGCTTGGTGGAAAAAAAAGGCGGCCGTAGTGGCCACTGGCAGGCCAGCACCTAATCCATTAGAAACAATGTACCTGCCGCAGGCAGGCTGCTCCATCTAAGATCATAAGATCGAACCACGAGGAATTACAGTGGCTGTTCGTTACATTGAGACTTGCCGGCTGCCGACCCCATTTGGGGTTTTTGAAATGCACGGTTTTGAAGAGCCGGACACCGGCAAAGAGCACGTCGCGCTGACGCTGGGTGATCTGGCTGGCGACGAACCCATGTTAGTCCGTACCCACTCTGAGTGCCTGACCGGTGACGCTCTATACAGCATGCGCTGTGACTGTGGTTATCAATTGGAAGAAGCCTTGCGCAGCATCGCTCGTGAAGGTCGCGGTATTTTGATGTATTTGCGCCAAGAAGGCCGCGGCATTGGCTTGCTCAACAAGATTCGTGCCTACAACCTTCAGGACCAGGGTGCCGACACAGTCGAAGCCAATGAACGTCTGGGTTTTGCAGCGGATCTTCGTGACTACAGCATGTGCAAAGATATGTTGGAACACTTGGGTATAAAGCGCTTGCGGTTGATGACTAACAACCCGCGTAAAGTAAAGGCGTTGTCGTCATACGGCATTGAGGTTGTGGAAAGAGTCGAGCTGCAAGTCGGGAGAAATCCCCATAATGAGCACTATCTGGACACTAAACAGAGCAAACTCGGCCATTTTCTGGCGATTCATCAAGACGATGACCCCCAGCTCTGAGCCTCTGAGCGCAGCAGGCGGCTTTCATGTCTTGCCTGCTCAGTCTTCACCTCATGTCAGAGCCAAGCCATTATCAGAAAGACTGCGCGGCTTTGCCCGGCTGGCTAACCAATCGTTGCACGCGGCCAGTTATGCTGCGCTCGATCGTGGCGGCATCCAGACCACATTCCTCTAACAGCTGATCGCGGCTGCCGTGGTCGACGAATTTGTCAGGCAGCCCCAGTTGCAGCACCGGCATGGTGATTTCTTCCTGATTCAACCATTCGCAAACCGCACTGCCGGCGCCCCCGGCGATGGCATTTTCTTCCAGAGTCACCAGCAAATCGTGCTGCTCTGCCAACTGGCGTATCAGGTCTTCATCCAGCGGTTTTACAAAGCGCATATCGGCCACTGTGGCGTCCAGCGCCTGTGCGGCTTGCAGGGCTCGCGGCAAAAGGGTGCCAAAATTCAGGATGGCGATACGGCCGCTTGCGCTCTTGCGCTCGCGCACAACCCGGCCTTTACCCATGGGCAGTGTGTGCAGCAGCGGGTCAATCTCGACTCCGCTGCCGCTACCGCGGGGATAGCGCACCGCCGCCGGGCCTTCATGCACCAGCCCGGTGTGCAGTAACTGTCGGGTTTCGTTTTCGTCAGACGGTGTCATCAACACCATATTAGGGATGCAACGCAGATAACTGATGTCGAAGGCTCCGGCATGAGTTGGGCCGTCTTCGCCTACCAGGCCGGCGCGGTCAATCGCAAACAGTACGTCCAGATTCTGAATGGCTACATCGTGGATAAGCTGATCGTAACCACGCTGTAAGAAGGTGGAGTAGATTGCCACCACCGGTTTGGCGCCATCACAGGCCATGCCAGCGGCCAAAGTAACAGCGTGCTGCTCGGCAATGGCAACGTCAAAATAACGCTCGGGAAAACGCTCGGCAAAAGCCAAAAGATCAGAGCCCTCGCACATGGCGGGGGTTATGCCCATTACCCGCTCATCCGCGGCTGCGGCATCACACAGCCATTGGCCAAACACGTTGGCGTATTTGGGCGTGGCCGGGCCAGTTTTAACCGGCGTCGGATTGCCGCTGGACTCAGTGGTGGCGGCCAGGGGTTCTATCTTGTTGATAGCGTGGTAGCCAATCGGGTCGGCTTCTGCGGGAGCAAAACCTTTGCCTTTTGTGGTGACAATGTGCAAAAACTGCGGGCCGCTGAGCTCGCGGATGTTCTCCAGGGTTTCTACCAGTAATGGCAGGTCGTGGCCGTCAATGGGGCCAATGTAATTGAAACCCAATTCTTCGAACAGGGTGCCAGGGGCAATCATGCCTTTGAAGTGTTCTTCGGTTTTTTTTGCCAGTTCGCGCAGGCCCGGGGCTATCTCAAGCACTTTTTTGCTGCTGTCGCGCATTTGGTGATAAGTGCGACTGGACAACAGCTTGGCAAAATAATTGGACAGGCCACCTACGTTGCGGGAAATCGACATGTCATTGTCGTTCAGAATCACCAACATATCGGCCTTCAAATGGCCGGCGTGATTCAGTGCTTCAAATGCCATGCCGGCGGTCATGGCGCCATCACCAATCACCGCGATGCTTTTGCGCGTCAGCCCTTGCTGATTGGAAGCAATGGCCATGCCGAGGGCGGCGCTGATAGAGGTGCTGGAATGGCCCACACCAAAGGTGTCGTAAGGGCTTTCAGTGCGTTTGGGGAACCCCGCCAGGCCGTTTTTGCGGCGAATGCTACCCATCTGTTCGCGGCGCCCTGTCAGAATTTTATGAGGGTAGGCCTGATGGCCCACGTCCCAAACCAGGCGGTCTTCCGGCGTGTTGAACACATAGTGCAGGGCAACCGTTAGCTCCAGTACGCCCAGGCCAGCGCCAAAGTGGCCGCCTGTCGTGCCCACTGACCACAATAGAAACGACCGCAGCTCTCGTGCTAACTGAGTTAACTGATCGGCAGGTAACTGGCGAATGTCTGCCGGCGAGCCAATACGGTCCAGCATGGGGGTGTTTGGTCGCTGTAAGGGGATTTCCCTGAAAATCATTGTGTCCTGCATCTGCTCGGTTCTTTTTTGCATAATCGACAAGGGTTGTAGCTGTATACGCTGTATCGTCTGGTTGTATCAGCGCCGAGCCTTGTCGTTTACCAAGTGTTTATCCCGCAGTGTGCGCCTCGTAGCGGGAGCGGCTCAATGCCCGGAATGTTACGCGGGCGTTTGCTTAGTGGCTACGAGCCACTATGTAATCTGCCATGGCGTGAAGGGCGTCGGCCTGAATGCCAAGCCCTTTCAGGCTGTCGTGGGCCTCGGCTAGTAACCTTGCCAAGTGTTCGCGCGCGCCTTTTGGCCCCAATAGTGCGGGGTAGGTAGGTTTGCCACGGGCGATATCAGAGCCTTGGGTTTTGCCAATCACCTCGGTATCGCCTTCTATGTCCAGCAAATCGTCCTGCACCTGAAACGCCAGTCCCAGCGCGCGGGCGTAACGAGCCAGGGCGTCTAGCAACGCGGCGTCTTTTAAGCCACCGGCCAGGGCGCCAAGGTGTACGCTGGCTTCAATCAAAGCGCCGGTCTTGTGGCGGTGCATATTCTCTAGCTGTTCCAGAGTCAGGGTTCTTGCCACAGACTCCAGATCAATAGCCTGCCCGCCGACCATACCGTTTGCCCCGCAGGCGTTCGCCAAGGCTTTTACCATAGCCAGTTTGACTTCAGCGCTTAACCGCGGCGCTGTGGCCAGTACCCGAAACGCCTCTGCCTGCAGAGCGTCGCCAGCAAGTATGGCCGAAGATTCGTCGAATGCGATGTGCGCGGTGGCGCGGCCGCGGCGCAGATCATCGTCGTCCATGGCCGGTAAGTCGTCGTGCATCAGCGAGTACGCGTGAATCATCTCCAGAGCACAAGCCGGTGCCAGAGCTATTTGGCGTTGACCGCCAACGGCTTCAGCCGCGGCTAGACAAAGCGCCGGGCGAATGCGCTTGCCACCGCCCAGCAAGCCATAGCGCATGGTGTCCTGCAGGCGCTGGGATGCGCTGGCTTGATCCATATAATCAGCCAGCTGCTGGTCAATCTCAGCGCGGCAATGTTGCAAAAAATCACTGGCTGGCAAGCGGGTAGCGGTGTTCACGAATCGCTGCTCTGATTGCTCTGTCCGCTTTGTTCAAGGAACGGTCGGGTTTCCAAGCTGCCATCGCCGCTTTGTATCAGCACTTCTACCCGTTGCTCAGCACTTTTCAGGGCTTGCTGGCAATCACGGGTAAGGCCGACGCCACGTTCGAAGGTAGTCAGCGATTGCTCCAGTGTTAACTCGCCTTGCTCCAGGTCACGCACCAGCTGTTCCAGCTCCTCCAAGGATTTTTCAAAGCCTCCCAGCGAGGGTGCTTTTGTCGCGGCAGCCGCGGTGTCTTTTTTACCAGCCATAAAAGCCTCCGCTGTATTTGAATCAAATTATGCCGCCAGACGGGGCACTAGGTGCATTTCCGGCGGATTATAACAGAGCTTACGGGCTACTGCTGCCAGCACAGTTGCCGACATTCACTGGGTTTGCCTCCAGGTTGCCATGTTTGCTCGGTAACCCGTATTTCGCCACTGGCGGACACGGTCACCACCGTGGTTACGCGGGTGCCGTAATGCTCGCCAATAATGAACGCCGGTGACAACACCCGCTCAGTCGCAAGCCCCACGCCGGTGCGGGGCAACAAATGATCCGGGGCCGGAGTAGAGTCTTTTAAATGATTGATAAGGGCCTGGTGCAAAGGCTCACTGTTTTCACCGGCTGCGACTACGGTGCTGGTGACGTGCTGGCGCAGACGCAACAGTTTGGGCCAGGGCGTTTGCAGCAGATGATTGCTGACGCCATAGCTGCCACGGTGCAGACTGCGCCCCGGGTGAGCGTCGCGGTTGCTGAAATACCAGCCGCTCGGGCCGCTCGCGCGTTCCTGGCCGGCATCGAGTGTCACCAGATTAAAACCGGAATAGCGGCTGGCGTTGTCGGCCAAGTGCTTGCGCAAGGATTGGGCCGATTGTTGTAAGGTGCGAAGAGGCAAATCACCTCGGCTGATAACGCCGGCTTCCGGGCTGCCTTCGCGTACATTGGTGACCGCGCTAACAACACCGCTGGCGCTGATGGCTAGCCAGGTACCTCCGGCCTGTAAATCCCGGCCTGCCAGAACCGGCTTTGAAACCAGCGCACTGCTTGCATCCGTCCACCAGTCCATAGCGGCCGTAGGCCGGTTGAAGAACTCATCCCGGTTAGCAGCAACCACCAGCGGATAGTGCCGGTTCTGGCCCAGAGTAAACGCAATCAAACACATATCCGCGCTATTTCCTTAACGATGTGAATTCAGAAGGTGGGCACAATGGAGCCTTGTTTTCACAAGGTGTATCATAGCCGACTATAAATGTAACGGCGGTGTGCGCTGGAATGTCTTTTCTCATGCTTTTTTCGCTGTACCTCGCTTTGGGAGCGCTGGCAGGCACCTTAGCTGGCCTGTTTGGCATTGGTGGTGGCCTGGTTATTGTGCCGGTACTGATCTTCAGCTTCGGTGCCCAGAGCTTCAGCCCCGATATTGCCGCCCACATGGCAGTAGGGACCTCGCTGGCCACCATGGTGTTTACGTCGTTAAGTTCGATACGCTCACATCATGTTCACGGCGCAATTCGTTGGGATATTTTTCGGGCAATGACCACAGGTATCGTATTTGGCGCTTTAATTGGCGCTTGGACCGCCTCGCTGCTTAGCGGGCCAGCGCTGGAACTGATTATTGCCGTATTTGTGATCGTGATGGCGATAAAAATGTTGCTTGGTTTCAATCCCAAGCCAGGTCGATCGGTGCCAGGTAATAAAGGGCTGGGTGTGGCGGGCGCTGTGATTGGCTGGGTCTCGGCCATCTTTGGCATTGGTGGCGGTACACTAACCGTGCCCTACCTAAGTCGCTGTAACATTAAAATGCAGCATGCCGTCGGTATCTCAGCAGCCTGCGGCCTGCCCATTGCGCTAGCCGGAGCTTTGGGCAACCTGTGGACTGGCTGGGGTAACCCGGAACTACCACCGCACAGCCTTGGCTTTATTTATTTGCCGGCGTTGTTCGGGGTCATACTAACCAGCGTGATATTCGCCCGTGTGGGTGCCAATCTGGCGCACCGCCTCAACGCCGTCCTATTGAAACGAATCTTCGCCATTATGTTGGTGCTGATTGGCCTCCGTTTTCTACTGAGTTAAGGGATAATAATGTTGCAACACCCGCAAATCGACCCGGTGGCCATTGCTATCGGGCCACTGAAAATACACTGGTATGGCCTGACCTACCTGGTCGGCTTTGCTGCCGGCTGGTGGTTGGGGCGCTTACGCAGCCGCAAACCCTGGTCGCCGGTTAACGAAGAGCAGGTGGGCGACCTGCTGTTCTATCTGGCGTTGGGAGTTATTCTGGGTGGTCGCTTTGGCTACGTCATCTTCTACAACTTCGATGTGTTCCTTGCAGACCCTTTGTGGCTGCTGCGGGTGTGGGAAGGCGGCATGTCGTTCCACGGCGGCCTGCTGGGGGTCATGCTGGGCATGTGGTGGTTCGGCCGTAAAATAGGTGCAGGCTTCTGGCGCATGACTGATTTTGTTGCGCCACTGGTGCCTGTGGGCCTGGGGGCAGGGCGCATTGGCAACTTCATCAACGGCGAACTCTGGGGTAAACCCACGGATGTGCCCTGGGGCATGGTATTTCCGCAAGCGCCAGACGCCTTGGCTCGACACCCCTCCCAGCTTTATCAGTTCGCCCTCGAAGGCGTGCTGTTCTTCATCATATTGTGGTGGTTCTCGGCCAAACCCAGGCCGCGTATGGCCGTGTCCGGCCTGTTCCTGATCTGCTATGGCGTGTTTCGCTTTGCGGTGGAATTTGTGCGCGAGCCCGACGCCCAGCTGGGCTATCTTGCTTTTAACTGGCTTACTATGGGGCAAGTGCTGTCATTACCCATGGTGATAGGTGGCCTGACTCTGATGACCATAGCCTACCGGAGAAACGCCGTATGAAAGCCTACCTGGACCTGATGCAAGATATAGTCGATAACGGCAGCAACCGTGGCGACCGCACCGGTGTAGGCACCCGCTCGGTATTCGGCCGCCAGGTTCGCTTCAATCTGCAGCAAGGTTTCCCCCTGGTCACCACAAAAAAGATTCACTTGCGCAGCATCATCCAGGAGCTGCTGTGGTTCCTGAAGGGCTCCACTGACAACAACTGGCTGACCGAACGCAAGGTCAACATCTGGAATGAATGGGCTCTGGATAACGGTGATTTGGGCCCCATATACGGCAAACAATGGCGTAGCTGGCAGTGTCAAGACGGCCGAGTGATTGACCAGATCAGCGACCTGATCGATCAAATTCGCCAAAAACCCAATTCCCGCCGTCTGATTGTTTCCGCCTGGAATCCGGCCGAACTGCCCGACGAATCCATCGGCCCACAAGACAATGTGCGCCAGGGCCGTATGGCACTGGCCCCATGTCATTGCCTGTTTCAGTTCTACGTCAACGACGGCAAACTCTCCTGCCAGCTCTACCAGCGCAGCGCCGATCTGTTTCTGGGCGTACCCTTTAACATCGCCTCCTATGCCTTGCTCACTCACATGATTGCCCAGCAGTGCGATCTCGACGTTGGCGAGTTCGTACACACCTTTGGCGATTGCCACCTCTACAGCAATCACCTGACTGACGACATCGTATTCGAACAACTCAAACGTGAACCAAGGGCGCTGCCAAAGTTAGTGATCAAGCGAAAGCCTAACTCCATCTTCGAATACGATCTGGACGATTTTGCGTTCGAAGGCTACGAGCCATATCCCGGAATAAAAGCACCGATTGCTATTTAATAGTTGAGTTAGCTTTCCGTGTTAAAAAAGGAAATTACCATGCAAAAAGCACTCATTGTCGCCATGGCTCAAAATCGCGTCATCGGCCGTAACAACAACTTGCCATGGTACCTGCCTGGTGACCTGAAATACTTCAAACAAGCCACCATGGGCAAGCCTATTATCATGGGCCGCAAAACATGGGACTCCATTGGTCGTCCCTTGCCAGGACGCATGAACGTGGTTATCTCACGCAATGAAGAATGGCAGGCACCGGTAGGCACCACTGCAGCCACAACGCTGCAAGCAGCACTAAAAAAAGCCGAAGCACAGGCAGAACTGGATGGTATTGAAGAAGTCATGGTGATTGGCGGCGGGCAAATCTACGCCGAGGCGCTACCGCTGGTGGACCGTATTTACATGACCCTAGTGCACGCAGACGTGGAGGGCGATGCTTACTTTCCGGAAGTAAATTGGGAGGAGTGGAACGAAGTCGGACGCGAAGATTTCTCCGCGTCCGACAACAACCCTTACAACTACAGCTTCGTAGTGTATCAGCGCTTGGCGTCAGACTGACGCGGCGGGCGTTTGCCAGCGGGCTTGCCGGCAAACTTGCCTTTGCCGCCTGGCGCGCCGCCACTCGGGCGTTTATTGTAGCTACCTGGCTTCGGGCCCTTGCGGAACTCGCCAGGGCGACCGGCTTTGCGGTCACGATTTGGCTGCGTGGTTGATACCGCTGGCAGAGCTTCCGGCTGCTCCAGCGGCAACGAACCTGGTTGAGTGGCTTCCAGCATGCACGCCAAGGCGCCTGCAACCATCGTAATGTCCATCTCGTTGCGCTCGGCAATATCGTCTAGCATCGCCATTGCTTTGCTCAGTTTGCGATCTTCCGCAAAACCTATCAGTTGGCTTTCAAACTGATCTACGCGCATTTTTTGCAGCGCCGCCGGCGAGGGCAACTCATAGGCTTCCATGGTCGCATTGGTAGCGCGCTCCAGCGTGCGCAGCCAGCTACGCTCCCGGGGCGTTACCAACAAAATAGCTTTACCATCACGACCGGCACGGCCAGTACGACCAATGCGGTGAATATACGCTTCGGTGTCGTAAGGTACGTCGTAGTTGATCACGTGTGTAATACGCGGCACGTCCAGACCACGGGCAGCAACGTCTGTGGCTACAACGATGTCTTTCTTGCCGCGCTTCAGATCTTCAACTGTCTGCTCGCGCTGACGTTGATTCAGATCGCCGTTCAAGGGCGCTGCAGCGTGGCCGCGAGCCGCCAGCTTTTCCGCCAACACAATGGTTTCGGCCTTGGTGCGCACAAAGATAATTGACGCGTCAAACGGTTCCACTTCCAGAATGCGGGTCAGGGCATCAAGCTTGCGCTCAGCGTACACCGGCAGCACGTACTGGGAGATAGCGTCAACCGTGCGGCTTGCGCTTTCGATACGTACTTCAACCGCATCTTTCAGATAGGTCTGAGCAACCTTCTTGATTTGCGGCGGCATAGTGGCCGAGAACAGTGCGCGCTGGCAGTTGTCCGGGGTTTTCGACAGAATCGCTTCAACGTCGTCAATAAAGCCCATGCGTAGCATTTCGTCGGCTTCGTCCAGCACCAAGGCTTTCAGGTTATCCAGCTTCAACGTGCCTTTGCGCAGGTGGTCCAGCATCCGGCCAGGAGTGCCAACAATAACGTGGGCTCCGCGGCGCAAGCCTTTTATCTGCGGGAAAAAGTCTTGACCGCCATAAATTGGCAGCACATGAAAATTAGGGAGCTTGCTGGCATAGGTAGAAAATGCCTCTGCTACCTGAATGGCCAGTTCGCGGGTAGGTGCTAGAACCAGAATCTGCGGCGCGTTGACGCTTGGGTCCACCCGGCTCAGCAGTGGCAAAGCGAAGGCGGCGGTTTTACCGGTGCCGGTCTGGGCTACACCCAGTAAATGGCGGCCGGACAATAGCGCAGGGATAGCTTGCGCCTGTATTGGTGTGGGGGTTTCATAGCCAACGGCGGTCACCGCTTCAAGAACGGCAGGATCAAGCCCCAGTTCGGCAAAAGACAATTCAGACATTGATGTACTCGGAATTCGAAAGGTAAAGCATTGACGTGCAATGCGTGATGTGAACGGATTATACCGGTTTTGTTGCTGCTTTAAAATGCAAAAATTAATGCTGGCCTGTAGGTAGTTGTCCGCGGATGTCAAATAAGGCGCGCTAAGCACCCTTATCAGGCTCTGGGTGACGATTTGAACGTTTGTCCTCCCAGCTCAATTCCTGTGGTCGATACCAGCCGACAGCCCGTAATACTTTCTCACGTGTTGGTAGCGACAAGGTAACCCAGAGTTGCTGGAAATCCTCCAGTCCTTGCGTACGAAGGCGGGTCTGCCTGCTTTGCAGTCGGCTAACGATGCGAGGTAGGTTTAGCGCGGCACCCAGCTGACCGGGCACAATAATTTCTTGCCCCAGCACTTTGCGGCGATGTGTGCGCGCGGCCAGCACTCGCTGCAGTTCAACAGCGGCGTCGAGCGCTGTGTCTTCGGTAAATGTGTCTACTTCCACTGATTCGGCTCGCAATAATGACAATTTTTTAATAAATCACGACAAACTGCTAGCTATCCCTGCGCCTATGGTGCCGTGGTAGGCTTAGGTCCGCAACAAGGAGAGTTTGGATTACTATGCACGCAAAACTTGAAACACGCGCCTTTCTGGCCATGCTGGTCGGGGTCTCAGTCGCCTTTATATTGCTGATGAAGCCTTTTTTCGGGCCGATATTCTGGGCGGTGGCCATTGCCCTGATTTTTCATCCGGTTCAGTTGAAACTGGCCCGACGCTTTGGCGACCGGCCCAACACCAACGCCTTGATTACCCTGTTTCTGTGCATGGTGATTGTGGTCATCCCCGTGTTGTTGTTGGTGGCTTCCCTAGTAGCAGAGGGCATCGGCCTTTATCAGAAAATCCAAAGCGGCGACGTGCGCCCGGGCGAATATATCGATCAGGTAAATCAGTCGTTTCCGGCTATTCAGTCTTTTTTGGCCCAGTTTGACATTAGCTTCGCTGAGCTGCGTGATCGCACCGTTAATCTGATGGTTAGCGGTAGTCAGTTTCTGGGTAAGCAGGCGTTAGGTTTGGGTCAGAATACTTTCCAGTTTTTTCTTGGTCTGGCGTTGATGGTGTATCTGGCGTTCTTTCTACTGCGCGATGGCGTAAGCCTGGTAGACCTTCTGATCCGCGCCTTGCCGCTGGGAGACGAGCGTGAGCGTCTGCTGTTTGCCAAGTTTGCCGAAGTTACCCGAGCGACGGTAAAAGGAAATCTGCTGATTGCTGTTATCCAGGGTGCTATGGGCGGCCTGATTTTTTGGATACTGGGTATTGAGGGCGCGATTCTTTGGGGTGTGGTGATGGCCATTGTGTCGTTGTTACCTGCGGTGGGTGCGGCATTGGTGTGGGTGCCTGCCGCTATTTACTTGGCCGCGGTAGGCGATGTAGTTCAGGCGCTGATATTGACCGCCTTCGGTGTTGTGGTAATTGGTCTTGCCGATAATGTATTACGCCCGATTCTGGTTGGGCGCGACACCAAACTGCCAGATTACATCGTGTTGCTGTCCACCCTTGGCGGCCTCGCCATGTTTGGTATCAACGGCTTTGTTATGGGCCCTCTGGTGGCGGCGCTGTTTAACGCTTTTTGGGGTATTTTTATTCGCGAGTTCAGTCGCGAGTCGCCGATTACCCAAGCGTGGTTGCGCGGCGGCGAGGCTAAAGATTCAGGCAAGGCTGATACGCCTTTAGAAACGGATAGCACCAAGCTCCGTTAGCTGCTGGGGCACTCCGTAAGCTTTCAGGGCAGGCTGCAATAATCGATTTTTGCGGCATAATGAATGCCGGGTTTAACCGTTTGTACATGGTTGTTTTGCGCACCGCTGACTACACTTTGCGTCAACACGGCCCTTATTTATAAATTATGCGCCAGAGGAGTACCTTCATGGGGGGTCAGGAAAGCCTGTCACTTCGCCAGTTAAAAGCTTTCCAGCCTTTGAACAAGCTAACCGATGATGAGCTTGTGCTGCTGGCCAGCCGTGCCGAACGCTGTGTGTTTAAAGCGGGCAAGGGCATCATGCAACGCGGTGCTTGTGACGGCCAAGAGTTTTTTCTGTTGGCCGGCGAAGTAGAGCTAACGTCCGAAGACGGCCGTCAAGTCCGCATTACGGCCGGCAGCGAGCGTGCGCAGAACCCCATCGCCCGCCTGCAGCCGCGAATGTATGATGTAAGAGCGGTAAAGCCCAGTGAATTTTTGGTGATTGCCCAAGATGTCTTGGCGCAAATGCTGGGGCGGGCACCGATGGAACAGGTGGAAATGCAAGCCAGTGATGGCGATCAAGTCAGCAGCGAGCAGCAGCAACTGTTGATGGAATTCTATTCCGAGCTGCGTTCGAATAAGGTTCGGCTGCCCAGTGTGCCGGATGTAGCGTGGAAAGTGCGGCGTCTGGTAGACCGGGAGGATGCTGGGGTAGATCAGGTTGCTATGGCTATATCGGCAGATCCGGCGATGTCTGCAAAGCTGGTGCGAGCCTGCAATAGCCCCCTTTATCGCGGTTTTAACGATGTTCGCAATGTACGTGAGACAGTGGTGCGCCTGGGTCTGAAGACAACCCGCCAGCTGGTGACTGTATTCGCCATGCGTGACGTGTTTAAGAGCCGTCAGCCGTTGCTGCAGAAACACATGGAGCGTTTATGGCAGCACTCTTGCGAAATGGCAGCGCTGTGCTGGGTCCTGGCTGATGAGGCGACCAAAATCAACCCGGAAGAGGCCATGTTAGCCGGGTTGCTGCACGACATTGGCGTGGTGCCAATATTGGTGCACGCCGAGCATTATCCTCATTTGTTTAACAACGACGATCGCTTATTGGCAGTTATAGCAGAGCTGCGCGCAGATACGGGTACCGGGGTGCTGGAAAACTGGGCGTTTCCTGCACCGTTTTTAGAAGCGACCCGCCACGCTCAAGATTGGGACTATGCCAGCGATCAGCCGCAACCACAGCTGGTAGACATAGTGATCGTGGCGCAAATGCACGCCATGATTGGTTCTGGCGAGAGCGAGGGGTTGCCACGTTTTGATCAGTTGCCTGCTTACAGCCGTCTGGGCGGGCTTGAGCTGAATGCGTCGCGCAGCCTGGACTTGTTAACCCGCGCCCGCAGTCGTGTGGATGAAATAAAACAGCTGCTGGCAATTCGTTAGGCTCATTCAGCTGATGGCCGGCGCGTAGTCGGCCAGCGCCTGGGGCCAACGCAAATAAAGATAGCCTCCGCAAAATATTAACCAAGCTGTGAAAGCCGCCGCGGTTGTGCTGTCTGGATAGAGTGCGATGCGGTCATAACGACTGTAGCTTGCGCGTACTAAACCAGTGACCGCCAGTCCCAGCAACAAGCCACCCACAATATCGCTAAACCAGTGTACACCCAGATAAAGCCGACTTAACGCCACCGGAAGCAGCGGCAGCGATGCCAGCGTATATATCTGCCAGCGTTTGCGGGTGCCGGCTTCGGCTGCAATAAAACTAGCCGCAAGGGTTACCAGCACCGTAATGCCGGCGGTATGGCCGCTGGGAAACGAAGCGGATTGCGGCGGTGCAAACACTATTTCCGGTCGCGCTGCGGCAAAACCGTTTTTAAGAGCCCACACCAGAACAGTGGTCAGCACGCCGGCGGCCAAGCAATGCAGTGCGCCGGCGTAAAAACCGCGAAACGCCAAGGCCAGGCAGGCAAGCGCGGTGGCTATCAGTAAAATCGCCGGGTCGCTTAACGAGGTAATCGCAACAGCGGGTATGTCTAGCAGCGGTTGGCGCCAAGCCGCGAACCATTCTAGTACTGCTTGATCAAAAGGCCGCAGAACATCGGTAAATATCGCAAGCTGGCCCCACAACACAAACAGACTGGCGCTGCCCAGACCCAGCATAAGAGATGCCAGCGGAAACTCGCCCTGGTTAGTAGGGCGTTGCTTGCTGTACAGGTGCCAGAATCGATGGCTGGCACGGTAATTTTGCATAAGCTGCTCCAGATACTGGTATACCCGGCCGTGGCCCGTTAGGCCCAGGTGTGCGCGAAATAACACCAAATACACCAGCAACAGAACCCCCACGCTTACCAAGCTAACGGCATAGACGTGGGGCGGTGGCCGTAACTCTGACGTAAGCGCGCTGCCTACTAGAAATCCCGGCAATACATAAACGGGTGCCCATGCAATAGCCGAGCTGATGTTGAAGACAAAAAAACGGTGCCAAGGCATCCAAAGCGCACCCGCAACCAGGGGAATGATGGGCCTGATCGGGCCAATAAAGCGCCCTGCCACAATACTAAAGGCGCCGTGCCGGTAAAAAAAGGCCTCTCCGCGGGCCACGATGGCCGGGTAACGGCTCATGGGCCAAACGTTATTAAGCCTTCCGGTCAGCAGGCGCCCTAGGGCAAAGCTTAGGGTGTCGCCGACAATGGCGCCAAAAAATACCCAGAAGAGGGCCTCGCCCAGTGCCATACCGGTCTGTCCGGCCAAGGCAGTTAACGCAAACAGAATGGCCACGCCGGGCACCAGTAGACCGGCAATCGCCAGCGACTCCACCAGGGCAGTGGCAAACAGCGCGGCGCTCAACCAGCCCGGATTTGCAGCCACTAAAGCGCTCAGCTCAACCAGCCAGCCCTGCATTATAAAGCTACATATCCGGGCACAAACCGCACACTGTTGCCGCCCGTTTTACGGACCTGACTGGCGCCGATATGGGCCCTTTTTATTAAAGCGTTGCTTTCGCTATCAGCTGGCAGGCGCGTGGTGCAGCCTACACTGACGCTGCTGCTTTCAACCGGCAGCCATTGCCGTTCGGCGATCGTGCGACGAATGCGCTCGGCGATTACTCGCGCCCCCTCCTCTGGGGTGAATGGCAATATCAGGAACAGAGTCGATTGACTCAGGGTATAAAGAGTATCGCCGGCGCGAATAATTTCGAACAGCTGCTGAATAATTTGCCGCTGCAAGGCAGTCAGGGTGTCGTTGCCATGCAGGGTCGCCACTTCACTAGCGTGATCTATATCCAGAGCAATCACCGACAATGGGTGTCCGGTTGCCTCGGCTCGGCTGATTTCCTGTTGCAGGTTTTCGTCAAGAAACCGGCCGTGGTGAGCCCCAGTCGACGGATCGATAATGGTCAGGTCATTCGCAGATTGCGCCATGGTACTGTAGTGCCGCACCGCCAGCGCGCCGGTTCCAAGTAGCATGGCCATACCACCGAAAGCCGCCAGAGCTTCTGTGGTGCCGGCTTTCAGCATTAACAACAGTGTCATCAGTAGCAGCAATAACAGCGACAGGCCCAGGCCTTCGCGCGCCGGCAGGATGAGCAAGTTCAGCGCTAGCAAAGGCATTGCCCAGTGGCCGGCAACGTGGCTCTGACTGGCAGCGCTGGTCGCCAGTACGGCGCCATTGAGGGTGCACAGCACAACAAAATGACCTTTTGCGGTCAATTGCTGACGCCTGTTCATAATGGTGTAGGCCAGGCCCGATCCGGCCAATACAGCCATAGCCAGAGCAATAAAAAACAGCCCATAAAAGCCGTAACGCAGATTTAGCAAGCCCAGCATCAGCAGGAATAGGGCGGTTAGCAGGTACGCTATGCCATGGGTGCGGGTGCGCAGCCGGGTTTCGATCATGCCCTTGGCTCCTGGTTAGGCCCATTGAAGGGTTGGCTGTTATTACTAGCGTGTTGCTGGGCTCTGCGCAACGCGCCTGTAACGCTGTGTTGCAGGCTGTTGGCGTCATCGCCGATGTTGAGCCCGGCGGCGCCGGTGCTGAGTGTCGTTGTTAGCTGGTGACTGTGTAGTAGTTGTTGCACGCCGTGCTGCAGAGCCTGGGCCTGCCGCGAGGCCTGGGGGCTGGTAATACCGGGAAGAATGATCAGGAACTGAAGATCTGCGACGCGATAATAAGCGTCAAAGTCGCGGATGTGGCTGTGCAAATAGCGCCCGATTTGCGGCAGAATCGAACGCAAATCGGCGCCCGCCGGCTCTGCATCGTTGCTGGGTTTTAACGCCAACATGATGACTGACAGGGTTGTGCCTTCACGCTCGCTGCGTTGAATCTCTTTATTTAAATCGGAGGTCAGATGTTGCTGGCTGGCGGCGTTGGTGAGCTCGTCGGTGCGGCGCAGGGGCATTAGCTGGCGGCGTTTGAACTCCAGCAGAAATACCAGTATCAGGCTGAGGAGCAGGGTCAGAAAAAAAGCGCCGATCGTCTGGTGGCGTTGGGCAATGCCGCTGGCTTGGTACACCGTAAACATGGCGATGGCGACAACCGCAACAATGGCAATCCACGCGCCGCGGCGCGGCACTGCAACATAGGCCAACAGTGGCAGGCCGTAGAGCCAGTAACTCATAAACCACCGGTCGGTAAAGGCGGCAGTGGCCACCAATAGCATCAGAATGATTAAAAATCCGGCGCGCAGGGCAGGCCAAGGCGCGGCGCCATGGCGTTTGTGGAACGTCGGGCTGCACACCACAATGCCGCCAACCGTTGCAGCGCAGGCAGCTAACAATGGCTCACTTGCCAGCACACAGAGTGCAGCCATAACTGCAGAACCGATGAAGGCGCCGTGGGCAAGGTGTTTTAACAGCACAGAGCCGGCCATCGTGGCCATGTTCATGTTCATGTTCCTTTATAATGACAACTGGTTTTCGGAGTTTGAGGCACGAGTATACTCGTTGTTTGGGGTGCGTACTTGAATGCAGACAGGTAAAGTTATGGCTCTTGCGACATCAGGATTCAAAGGTAACAAGCGGATGGACATTGCAGCGTATATGAATGAAGTGGGTGCCCAGGCTCGTGCAGCAGCGAAACACGTTGCCCGATCAACCACAGCGGTTCGTAATCAGGCGCTGCTGGCGATGGCTCAGGCCTTGGACGCCGCCCGCGACGAATTGGCAGAAGCTAATCAACAGGACCTCTCTGCGGCCAAGGCCAGCGGCCTCGATAGCGCTATGCTGGATCGCTTGGAACTGACGCCGGCGCGGGTAGACGCCATGATTGAAGGGCTGCTGCAGGTGGCCGGCCTGGCAGACCCGATTGGCGCAATAACCGACATGGCCTATAGGCCATCGGGCATTCAGGTCGGTAAAATGCGTGTGCCGCTGGGCGTTATCGGGATTATCTATGAGTCACGCCCGAACGTGACGGTTGAGGCCGCCAGCCTTTGTCTGAAGTCTGGTAACGCCGCGATACTGCGCGGTGGCTCTGAATCCATTCACTCCAATCAGGCGATTGCACGCTGTATTGCCAGTGGTTTGGCCCAAGCCGGTCTGCCGGAAACGGCTGTTCAGGTTATTGCCACCGCCGATCGCGCCGCAGTGGGCGAACTGATCACTATGCCGAAGTACGTTGACGTTATCGTACCGCGCGGTGGCAAAGGCTTGATTGAGCGGGTTAGCCGCGACGCCCGGGTTCCGGTGATCAAGCACCTTGATGGCGTATGTCACGTTTATATAGACAGTCACGCCGATCCTGAAAAGGCGCTTGCGGTGGCAGTGAACGCCAAAACCCAACGTTACGGCACCTGTAATACCATGGAAACTCTACTGGTGGATGAGGAAATTGCCGCCGATATGCTGCCGCTGCTGAACGCTGCGTTCGTAGAAAAAGGGGTAGAACTGCGCGGCTGCGAACGCAGTCGGGAAATTGTCAGCGAGATGACGCCGGCGACAGAAGCCGACTGGGAAGCAGAATACCTGGCCCCGATTCTTGCAATAAAGATCGTGGACGGTCTGGACGGCGCTATTGCTCATATCAGTCAGTTCAGCTCCCGACATACTGACAGCATTGTCACCGAAAATTACACCCGCGCCCGGCGCTTTCTTACCGAAGTGGATTCCAGCTCGGTGATGGTGAATGCCTCCACTCGCTTTGCCGATGGTTTCGAATACGGTCTGGGCGCGGAAATCGGAATTTCCACTGACAAAATCCACGCCCGCGGGCCAGTGGGGCTGGAGGGCCTGACGTCGCAAAAGTACGTGGTGTTCGGTGACGGTCATATCCGGGTTTAGCGCATGCACGTAATCTACGGTGGAACCTTTGACCCAGTGCACCACGGCCACCTGCGACTGAGCCTTGAGCTTAAGGATTATTTGGCAGTGGCTCAGGTGCACCTGGTGCCCAGCTATACTCCTCCGCACCGTGGCGCGACAGGCGCAAGCGCCGATCAGCGACTCCGGCTTTTGCAACTGGCGATTGCGGGCGAGCCGGCGTTAGCGATTGACTCGCGCGAGTTGGACCGCGGCGGCAAATCCTTTACCGCCGACACCCTGCGCCAACTGCGCGCCGAATTGGGCCCGGATTGCCCACTGGTGATGGCGGTGGGTACCGATGCGTTTGCCGGTTTTGATCGCTGGCGCCAGTGGCAGGAAATTCTGGCATTGGCGCATATTGTGGTGGTCAGCCGCCCTGGGCCGGTGTTAGACCCACAGGGCGTGCCTGCCTTTCTGCTGTCGAAGCATTGCGTCGAACACGGCAATGAGCTTAAAAGTTCGCCTTGTGGCCGAATTGTAATGTTTGCTCCGCCCTTGCTGGATATTTCCGCGACCGCCATTCGTCAGCGTCTGGCGGAGGGTCATTCCGCGCGCTACCTGCTGCCTTGGCAAGCGCTGGCAGAAATTCACCGGCAAGGGCTCTATGGTGCCTGCCCTGCGGTGGAACTTTAGTGCTACAATTGGGTTAATAGCGACTTTTCGGGCGGCCATTCTGGCCAGAGCCCGGGCAACAGGGTAATTATGCAGGCCGAACAACTGAAAGATCTGGTAATAAACGCGCTGGAAGATGTCAAAGCCCAGGATTTAAGTGTCATTGATGTGCGCGAGCGCACCGGTATCACCGATTTCATGGTTTTGGCGTCTGGCACGTCCAACCGACACCTGAAAGCGTTGGCCAATTCGGTCGTCGTTGACGCGAAAGAGCAGGGTGTTCGGGTTGATCATATAGAAGGCGCAGGCGGTAGCGACTGGATACTGGTGGATTTGGGTGACGTTGTAGTGCATGTAATGATGCCGGCGGCCCGCGAGTTTTACGATTTGGAACGATTTTGGCGTGACGCCCCTGCAGCTGACTTTGGTCTCGCGGGCGGAGAATAACCATGCGTTTACGTCTGATCTGCGTGGGGCAAAAAATGCCCGACTGGGTCAGCGCCGGTTATCTGGACTACGCTCGCCGCATGCCGCCGGAGCTATCTCTGGAACTGGTCGAAATCGCCATGGCACACCGGGGTAAAAATCCGGACATCCCCAGACTCATGCAGCGCGAAAGCGATGCCATTCTTGCCGCTACCCAACCGAAAGACCGGGTGGTGGCGCTAGAAGTGGGCGGGCGGCCCTGGTCGACGGAAAAACTGGCTGCGCAACTTGAAAACTGGCAACAGGACGGTCGCGACGTGAATTTCTTGGTGGGCGGGCCAGATGGGCTTGCTGACGCCTGCCGCCAGCGCGCCGGCCAACAATGGTCTATGTCGTCGCTGACGCTGCCTCACCCGCTGGTACGCATTGTGTTAGCGGAGCAGCTGTATCGAGCTTGGTCCATTACCCGCAATCATCCTTACCACAGGGCGTAGGGTGCACGATTGGAGTGCTTCATGCCTTGGGGTGAATTCAAGAACATAGCCGCTGAACGCCGTTTGTTCCAGCGCCGCACTCTGGTCATGCTAATTTTTGTGATGTTGCTAACGGGAGCGTTGATTGCGCGCCTGTACCAGTTGCAAGTAGTAGAACACGAGATCTACACCACGCTGTCAGACAAAAATCGGGTTCAGGTGCAGTCAGTGCCACCGCCACGGGGTTTGGTATACGATCGCAATCGTGTGCTGCTGGCGGAAAATCGCCCGGTGTTCAGCGTGACTCTGGTGCCCGAACGCATTACTGATATGAGCGCTACCCTAGCGCGCCTGCAAACCATTCTGTCCATTTCCAATGAAGACCTTGAACGCTTTCAGCGCCGCTTGGAAGAGCGCCGCCGTCCGTTTCAGGAATTGCCTCTGCGTTATGATCTTAATGAAGACGAAATCGCCCGGCTAGCGGTGCTGCGCCATGAATTACCGGGCGTAGAAGTGCAGGCCGAGCTGGTGCGCTACTACCCCCACAGCGAATTTACCGCCCATGCCTTGGGCTTCGTGGGGCGCATTAATCAAAGTGAGTTGCAGCGTATTGATCCGGTTAATTACGCCGGTACCAATTACATCGGAAAATCTGGAGTTGAACGTTTCTACGAGCAGATGCTGCACGGCAAGGTTGGCTATCAGCATGTTGAAACCAACGCTCGTGGCCGCACCCTCAGGGTGTTGGAGCGCCAAAATCCGGTGCCTGGTGAAAATATTCAGCTGCATCTGGATTTGCGCTTACAGAAGCTGGCCCACAAACTGCTTGACGGTCGCCGCGGAGCCATTGTGGCGATTGAACCGGCAACAGGCGGCATTCTGGCGCTGGCCAGTGTGCCGGGGTTTGATGCCAACCAGTTTGTGACCGGCATCAGCGTAGAAGACTATCGCGAACTGAGTGAAAGCCGCGACAAACCTTTGTTCAACCGCGCTCTTCGTGGGCAGTACCCCCCTGGCTCTACCCTAAAACCAATGTTGGCGATTGCAGCGTTGGATAGCGGTGCCACCACCCGCAACCGCAGCATTTGGGACCCAGGCTATTTCCAGTTCAACTCGTCTGGGCGGCGTTATCGGGACTGGAAACGTTCGGGACATGGGTGGGTAGACCTTAACCTGGCCATGGCCCAGTCCTGCGATGTGTATTTTTACGAAATCGCGGTGGACATGGGGGTTGATACCATTCACCACTATCTTTCTCGCTTTGGATTCGGTGAAGACGCCGCGCTGGACGTGGCGGGGGCGCTGAGTGGTCTGCTGCCGTCGAAGGAATGGAAGCAGGGCGCCCGCCAAGAGCCCTGGTACCCCGGTGACACGGTTAATCTGGGTATCGGCCAAGGTTTTATGTTGGCCACGCCCCTGCAGCTGGCCACGGCCACGGCGCTTATTGCCGACCGTGGTTATTGGGTAGAGCCGCGACTGCTAAAAAGTGTTGACGGCAACAACGATCTCACGAGTTTTTTGCCGGAGCAAAACCACGCGCCGTTAACGCTAAAAAATCCGGACGACTGGGAGTTTGTAGTGGAGGCCATGGCCGATGTAATGCATGGTGCGCGCGGAACCGCTCGTGCCTCTGGCGCAAACGCCAGCTACCGAATGGCCGGTAAAACCGGAACGGCCCAGGTTTTTTCCTTAGCTGAAGATGAAGAGTACAATGAAGAGGAAGTGAAAGAGCGGCTGCGTGATCACGCGATGTTTGTTGGTTTTGCGCCGGTAGATAACCCGCAGATTGCTGTGTCGGTGATTGTTGAAAACGGCGGTGGCGGCAGCAGTACCGCTGCGCCGGTGGCGCGCGCCCTGTTTGACGCCTGGCTGTTGGAATTCGGCGAAGGCGGGGGTGATAGAGGGGGCAGCGCCGCCGCAGACATCGCCAATGTTGAGGGCCTTCGCTGATGGCCAATCGGGATATATTACACGGCACTGACAGTAGCTCCTTGGGAAACCCCCGCGGTTTTTGGGCTACGGTGCATCTGGACCCCATTCTTCTGGTGTTGCTGTTGATACTGATGGGTGGCGGCCTTTTTGTGCTTTACAGCGGTGCCGACCGCAATATAGACGTTGTCAAGGCTCAGGGTATTCGTCTGGGAATTGCCTTCGTTGTAATGGTCGTGCTGGCCCAGCTTGACCCCGCCGTGTTTCGCCGTTGGGCGCCGCTGTTTTACACCCTCGGCCTGGTGGCGCTTTTGGCCGTGCTGCTGGTGGGTGTTGGTGCCAAGGGCGCTCAGCGCTGGCTGGCGGTGCCCGGCTTGCCCAGGTTCCAGCCTTCGGAATACATGAAGCTGGTGGTGCCAATGATGGCCGCCTGGTATCTGTCGCGTCACTATCTACCGCCACGTTTGCGTCATCTGGCGGTGGGTATGGCCATTGTGTTGGTGCCTATGGCGATGATCGTCAAACAGCCTGATTTGGGCACCTCCCTACTGGTTGGCATGGCGGGTATTTTCGTGGTGTTTTTTGCCGGTATCAGCTGGAAGCTCATTGCAGCATTTTTCGCGTTGGTATCGGTGTCGGCGCCGGTGATGTGGATGTATGGCATGCGCGATTACCAAAAACAGCGGGTGTTGACCATGCTGGACCCGCAAAGCGATCCGCTGGGGGCAGGCTGGAATATTATTCAGTCTAAAACCGCTATCGGTTCCGGTGGCTACGATGGCAAGGGTTGGCTGCACGGCACTCAGTCGCATTTGGAATTTCTGCCCGAAAGTCACACTGACTTCATCGTGGCGGTGTTGGCTGAAGAGTTTGGCTTTGTCGGCATGCTGGTTTTGCTAACCGTGTATTTTCTGATTATTCTGCGCTGCCTTCACATCGCAGTTTCTGCCCAGGATTCTTTTAGTCGCTTGCTGGCAGGTGCATTGACCATGACGTTTTTCATCTATATTTTTGTCAATATTGGTATGGTCAGCGGTATGTTGCCTGTGGTGGGCGTGCCGCTGCCTCTGGTCAGTTACGGCGGTACCTCCGGGGTTACCCTTATGGCTGCCTTCGGGGTGTTGATGTCGATTCACACCCACCGCCGCATGATCTGTTCGTGAGCAGTTCCAGAGCGCAACCATGGCTGCTCGGTAATGGTGTAGTACCAGCCGCAGCCGTTAGAATGGGGTCCTGCCCGCTTTTGCGGTTTCCAATTATGGGGGATATCCCATTGTGATCATCAAGTCTGCCCTGTGGGTCGTGTTGGCGGGGGCTCTGGCCATGCTGGTCGGCTGTGCTTCTGCGCCCCCAGAAAAAGACCATTCCGGCCGTTATACGATCCGTCAGGATCGAGCGCCTGACGGCAATTTTGACGCCTCGGGGCTAAAAGATGCGCAACCGCGCTTTGAAGAGCCGCGGCGGGCGGGCAACAAATCGCCTTACACCGTGTGGGGCAAAAAATACAGCGTGATGGACGATAACGACGGTTACGTGGCTGAGGGCATGGCAAGCTGGTACGGTGAGAAGTTTCACGGCCACAAAACCTCTAATGGCGAAGTGTTCGATATGTACCAGATGACCGCCGCCCACAAATCGCTGCGCATTCCCAGTTACGCGCGGGTGACCAACCTTGCCAACGGCCGCTCGGTGATTGTGCGGGTAAATGACCGCGGCCCCTTTCATGGCGACCGGATGATTGATTTGTCCTACGCTGCAGCCAAACGACTGGGTTACCAGGGCCAGGGTGTTGCGCAGGTAAAGGTAGCGGCGATAACGGTGAGCCCGGACGGCGCCATGTTTGTGGCCAATAAGCCGTTTGGTGGCGCCGCTGGGGCACAAGTATTAGCTGCGCAAAAGCCGACGGGTTATTCAGTACCCAAACCAGAACCCAAGCGCGAGCCTGTGGCGGCGAAGCTGTCCGCGCCAGAACATCCGGATAGCTCAACAGTGGTTGCGCCTGCCGCACAGGGTGTGTTCGTGCAGTTGGCGTCATTTTCCAGCAACGTTGCGGCCGAAAATCTGATCCGAAAAGTTCAAAACCAGGTGCAGACACCCATGCGGGTTAAAGTGGCCGACACCGGTAGCGGGCGTTTTCACCGCGTTCAGGCTGGCCCCTTCAACAATGAACAGAGCGCCCTGCAAGCCCAACAGTTGCTGCAGACCTACGGTTTCTATGAAACAATTTTGCTGACGGACTCTCGTTGACGGACTCTCGTTGACGGACTCTCGCTGACCGATTTGCGCTGGCTGATCCAGGCAGAAGAGCCACGCTGAAGAGTCGCCGGTAAACCCTATCCATACACTGACTAATAAATGAAAAAAACCATGGCTTTCATATCTCTGTTCCGTTCCGCTTTGTTTGTGTACACACTACTGCTGGTCGTCGCCGGCAACGCTCTGGCCCAGACCGTACTGATACCGGCGCCGCCGCAGATTGCCGGCAGTTCCTACGTGTTGATGGAGCCCAAAAGCGGGCACGTCATTATGGAAAACAACAGCAGTGAGCGCCTGCCGCCTGCCAGCCTGACTAAAATGATGACCGCGTACATTGTTGAGCGCGAACTGGATGAGGGCCGTATTGCCATGGGCGACATGGTGCCCATCAGCGTTACTGCCTGGCAAACCGGAGGTTCCCGCACCTTTGTGCGTGAAGGCACCAGTGTAACGGTAGAAGATTTGTTACGTGGGGTAGTGATCCAGTCCGGTAACGACGCCTCGGTGGCCTTGGCGGAATTTGTTGCCGGCAGCGAGGGCGCGTTTGTCGACATCATGAACCAGCAGGCTGAACTCCTGGGCATGACCAATACCAATTTCGAGAACGCCACCGGATTGCCGTCACCCAACCACTATTCAACCGCTCAAGACTTGGCTCTTTTGGCCCAGGCCACCATCAATGATTACCCCGAGACCTATCCAATCTACGCCGAAAAGCAGTTCACTTTCAACAACATTCGCCAGCCAAATCGCAACAGCTTGCTGTGGCGTGACAACAGCGTAGACGGGCTGAAAACCGGCCATACCGAAGAAGCGGGATATTGCCTGGTGGCTTCGGCAAAACGCGATGACACCCGTTTTATAGCGGTGGTAATGGGCGCTCGCAGTGCGGAGTCGCGTTCACAAGAAGTGCAGAAAATGCTGAACTATGGCTTCCGTTACTATCAGAGCGAGCGCCTGTTCAGCGCGGGCCAAGAGCTGATTGAGTCACCGGTTTGGGGTGGTGCTGCCAACACCTTGCCGGTTGGGGTGCTTGAAGATGTTCATGTCACCATTTCCCGCGGTGCCCGCAATCAGCTGGAGTCTGTTATAGACCTTGACTCCGTGGTTAAAGCGCCGGTCAGCGCTGGTGATGAATTGGGCCGCATCAGGGTTTCGTATCAGGGCGAGGTGCTGGTAGACCAGCCCGTGCTGGCGCTGGTAGATGTGCCTGACGGCGGTTTTTTCAAGCGTATCTGGGACGCGGTAAAGCTGTTTTTTGTGCAGTTGCTCCCGTAAGTCATAACGCCATAGCCGGACAGTAAGATGAGTGACGAAAAAGCACCAAAAATAGAATTTCCTTGCGATTACGCGATCAAAGTAATTGGTAATGCAGCTCCGGATTTCAGGGATTTTGTTCTAGCAGTGGTTGAGCGCCATGCACCGAGGTTAGATGTTAGTACCGTGACTGTAAACGACAGCCGTAACGGCCGTTTCTGTTCGGTGCGGCTGACCATGGTTGCAACCGGAGAGCCGCAACTGCAAGCGCTGTTTAACGAGCTTAAAGCCAGCGGTCGCGTGCACATGGTGCTGTGACCGTGAGCCATCTGATTGTGCGCTCTTTGGGCGAACAGCCCTACCTGGAAACCTGGCACGCTATGCAGGCATTTACCGCCAGCCGCGACAAAAACAGCGCTGACGAACTCTGGTGTCTCCAGCACCCGGCGGTTTATACCCAAGGCCAGGCCGGTAAGGCCGAGCATATTCTGGCGCCGGGTGATATACCGGTGGTTCAGGTGGACCGAGGTGGCCAAGTGACATACCACGGCCCCGGCCAACTGGTTATTTATCTGCTGATTGATTTAACTCGCAGTGCTCTGGGTATTCGCGCGCTGGTCAGCCATATTGAACAGTCCATCGTAAACACTCTTGCACCTTTGGGTATCAGTGCCGCGCCGCGAGCCGATGCGCCGGGGGTTTACGTGAATGGCGCGAAAATCGCGTCGCTGGGTTTGCGTGTACGACGCGGTTGCTCATTCCACGGCCTGGCGCTGAATGTTGCAATGGATATGGAGCCCTTCGCGCGAATCAACCCGTGCGGCTATGCCGGTATGGCTATGTGCCAGGTTCAGGACTTTGCGCAGCACGCCACATTTGCACAAACAGAGCAGCAGCTTGCCGAACAACTGGTTGCCGCCTTGGGTCATAGCTTGGCAGGCGAGGGCTCGGTAAGCTGGCAGAAGGGCTGGTAAATCTGCGCCGAGATGAGACAGTGGCAGGCTAAAAACATTTGAATCAGTAGATATTTACCTTAGAGAGCACTTGAGTGAGCGAATATCTAAGTGAAAGAGTATTTAAGCTGGAAAGATTTAGGGCTGGAAAGATTTAGGGCTGGAAAGATTTAGGGCTGGAGAGCATTTAGAGTTGGAGAGTATTTATGGCAAAAAAGGGATCAGACAACTCTGTCTCACGCATAAAAACCGGCAGCTTCGAACGCAGGCTTAGCCTTACCCGTGCTGGCCTGTTTGCCGGCACCCGCATGGCTTCCCACATGGCGACCAATTGGCTGGGTGGTAAGGAGCGCCGCGAACAACGTCACAAAGCTATGTTGTCTACCCAGGCCCGCTTTCTGGTAGGGGAACTTGGCCAACTAAAAGGCAGCGTGGTCAAGATTGGCCAGGTGATGGCGTTGTACGGCGAACATTTTCTACCCGATGAAGTTACCGAAGCGCTGCATACTCTGGAAGACCAGACCACGGCTTTGGCGTGGCCGGCCATCGAGCGCGTGTTGCAATCGGAATTGGGAAGTGAGCGTTTGGCGCAGCTGGAAATTGAGCGTCAGCCAATTGGCGCCGCTTCACTGGGCCAGGTTCACCGAGCCCGGCGCTTGAATGACGGCCTTGAACTGGTGCTGAAAGTGCAGTACCCCGGTGTGGGCGATGCGGTCGACAGCGATCTAAACGCCGTTGCCAAGCTGCTAAAAATGGCCCGGTTGGTCAATTTTGGCCCTGAGTTCGACGACTGGCTGGAAGAAGTGCGGGTAATGATGCACCGCGAGGTGGATTACCGCCTGGAAGCCCGCACCACCGAGCGTTTTCGGCAAATGCTGCTAGACGATCCGCGTTTCATTGTGCCGCGGGTACTGCCGGAATACTCCAGTGCCCAAGTGATTGCCTCCACTTATGAGCGCGGGCACTCTGTTAACTCTCCCACAGTTGCCGGCATGTCGTTGGAGCGCCGCAGTGAGCTGGGTAAGGCCGCGCTGGAGCTGTTCTTTCGCGAGCTGTTTGATTGGGGTGAAATTCAGACCGACCCGAACTTTGGCAACTATCGCATTCGCCTGGCCGGAGAGTCGGGCGCAGAAGCAGACCACGATCGTATCGTGCTGCTGGATTTTGGCGCGGTGCAGCGCTACAACGATGACTTTCTTCAGCCGGTTATCCAAATGATTCGTGCCTCCTATGAAAACGATCTGGCCGCTGTGATCGATGGCGGGGTGCAACTCCGGTTTATGAGCCGTGACTGGCCCACTGAGGTGCTGGAAACCTTTGGCCGGGTTTGTATGTCAGTGTTGGAACCGTTGATTGGCGACCCCAGCGAATGGCCACCCGTGGCTGTGAACAGCGCCGGCCAGTATCGCTGGAAACAAAGCGACCTGCCTTCGCGGGTAGCACGGCAGGCCGCTCGTTCTGCTATTAATCGCTACTTTCGCGTGCCACCAAAAGAGTTCGTGTTTCTAAACCGCAAGTTGATCGGGGTTTACACGTTTATTGCCGTTTTGCAGGCGGAGTTCAACGGTGAGCCAATGCTAAAGCGTTATCTTTACCCTGAAAACACGAAACTCGACACCAGCGCCTCGGTTTCGGGGCCGTAGGCTCTGAGTACCAACCACAGCACAATGGCATAGCGCAGGCCCTTGCCGATGCCAACCAAAATCACAAAGTTCAGCCAAGGCACGCGCATAATACCGCCTACCAGGGTAAGCGCGTCGCCGCCAATTGGTAACCATCCCATCAGTAACGACCATTGGCCAAAGCGGTTAAAGCGGTTGCGGGCATTGTGCAGCTGCACTTCGGTCATCGGAAACCAGCGCTTGTGCTTGAATCGATCTACCTGGCGTCCGATAATTCCGTTTACCACAGACCCCAGCGTATTTCCGGTTGTGGCCGCAAACCACAACCAGAATGGCCCATAGCCCTTGGCCAGCAGGGTGCCCAGCAGAATTTCCGAATACGCCGGTAGCAGCGTAGCAGCGGCAAAAGCGGTGGCGAAAAGGGTCAGGTATACCACGGGTTCTCCGTTTAAGGATTTATTGGATCAGCTTTGGCTTTCGGCATAGTGGGTCAATCGGAATACTAGACTATCGCGGCTATTCAAACAGTCAATTTTCATTCTCCGGCAGCCATGCGATCATATTCAAGCCAATGGAAAAAACATCGATCAAGCCAATAGCCACCAAGCTAACAGGCAAGCATTAATAACGGGAGCAAGTTATGGAAAAAGTCACAATTTTTGGTCGTACCAGTTGCGGGTTCTGCGTAAGAGCCATTCGTCTGTGCGAAGCTCGTGACTTCGAGTTTAAATGGGTAGACATGATTGAGGAAGATATTACTAAAGCGGATATTGCACAGAAAATCGGCAAGCCCGTAAATACCGTACCGCAGATCTTCGTGGGTGAGCGGCACATTGGCGGATATGATGAATTTGCTACTTTTGTCCGTCAGCAAGAAATAGCCGAGCATTAATCGCTTCTAATTGTCCATGCCATCCAGAACTTTATTGGCCCAGCTGCGGCTTTCCAAAAAAAAGTGGTTGAGTGTGGTAATCGCTTCGTCACTGGCATTTTTCAGGCGGCCCTTTTCAAAAGCTTTTACTAAATGAAGGGTCTTGCCAAGCGGGCCTTCGTGAGCAAGTAGCGCTTGCTTGATATTTGGCGCGAGAGGGAGTTGGTCACACAATAGTTCGAGCTTTTGGCCGAGCAGCACATCAACCATCGATAGCAAGCCCATCATAAAGGCGGGTTCTTTGTTTTCCTTGCAGTCTCGTGCAGCCAGCCGCGAGCACATGGCTGCGCGGGTAAGCGCTTGTGGCAACAACAACATGTTGCACGGGTCGTCATTAGCCAGTACCAGCATGGTGACCAGACTACGAAGGCGATTCAGTCCAAGCAACACTATGGCCTGGCGCATGCTAATTATTTCGTGAGGCAAATTGTAGCTTGCAGAATTGACTGTGCGCAGCATTTGCACCGCCAGCTGAGGTTCCTGCACCAGTAACCGTTCCAGTTCGTTGTAGTTTGCTTCGGGTTTTTGTAATTCGCCCAGAAGGCGAAGTTGCGCCGACTGATTGCGCCCGCGCTTAAAGGCGGTGGATTGACGGGTTTCTGGGTGGGCGTAAAAGTAACCCTGAAAAAGTGTAAATCCCATGGCCCGAGCTTGATCGAACTCTTTTTTGGTTTCCACCTTTTCGGCCAACAAGGTGATGCCGCGAGTTAGGTAGTGTTCTACCTGCTTTCTGGTGGGAGGCTGCTCCAGCACGTCCAGCTTGACAATGTCGGCCAGATCCAGAAGCGGTCGGGTGGCGTCGGTCAGCACAAAGTCATCCAATGCTACGGTGTAGCCCTGAGATTTTATGTGCTTCAACGCTGCAAGGATTTCTTCGTCACCCTCTACGCATTCCAGTACCTCGATAACCACCTGCTCCGGGCTGGGCGGCAGTAATGCCGGGTTCAGCAGCCACTCACGGGGGGCGTTGAAAAACAGCTTTCTACGGCCGCAAAGTGACTCTACACCGGTTTCGTAAAAGGCTGCATTGCAGGCCCGCGCAGTGGCGATAAGGCCATCTTCTATGACAGCGAAACTCGCGCCTGCGGTGGCTCGGTAGAGTAGCTCGTCGGCCACGTGGACCATATTGGCATCGCAAATTGGCTGCAGAGCAATGCAATAAGAGCCGGTGTTGGGTTTTTGTGAGTTCGTCATGAATCATTAGTACCCAAAGAATTACACTGGCGTCAAAAGCCAGACGAGACTGCAGCATACAATAGAGCTGCCGCGGCTCAAACACCGGATATTTTATTTGTCTGCGAAGCTGGCAATACGGCAGCCTCTAGGGCTGCCGTATTGAGTGTCGTGGGGTTGTTTTAGAGCTCGAATGCGGTTTTAAGGCGTTTTTCCACCAATTGGTTTTTCAATTTGGCTACTTTTGGCAAGCCGTTTTCAAAAGGTGGAAAACTTTCGCCCTGAATCAGCGGGCTTAGGTAGTCGCGGCAGTCTTGGGTAATGCCGAAGCCGTCATCGGTGATGTAGTGAATCGGCATTTTCTTTTCCTGATTAGCCACTTCGCTCAGCGGTGCCTCGCCCACTCTCCAGCGATAGGGCTTGGCTTGCTCGCGAACGATGATGGGCATTAGTGCCTGCTTGCCGGCAATCGCCATTTCTACCGCTGCCTTGCCGACGGTGTAGGCCTGTTCTACGTCGGTGGCCGAGGCGATATGACGCGCACTTCGCTGCAGGTAATCAGCGACGGCCCAGTGGTACTTGTAGCCCAGAGCCTGCTTCATCAGATTTGCCAGCGCTGGCGCAACGCCGCCTAGTTGGGTGTGGCCAAAAGCGTCTCTGGCCCCGGCTTCAGCCAGAAAGCGGCCGTCTTCATATTGGGCGCCTTCAGACGCAACAATCACGCAATAACCGTATTCCTTCACGCAAAAGTCCACCCGGGCCAGAAAAGCCTCGCGATCAAACGGAATTTCCGGGAATAAAATAATGTGTGGCGGCTCACCTTCGCCCTGACCGGCAAGCCCGCCTGAGGCAGCAATCCAGCCAGCGTGGCGACCCATCACCTCCAGAATGAAAACCTTGGTGGAGGTCTCACACATGGATTTGATGTCAAGGCTCGCTTCCATTGTGGAGATGGCAATGTACTTGGCAACCGAGCCAAAGCCCGGGCAACAATCGGTGAAGGGCAGATCGTTATCAACGGTTTTGGGTATACCGATGCAAATAATCGGATAGCCCATTTTTTCGCTGATCTGCGATACTTTGTAAGCGGTATCTTGCGAGTCGCCGCCGCCGTTATAGAAGAAATAACCAATGTCGTGGGCGCGGAACACTTCAATTAAACGCTCGTATTCGCGGCGGTTTTCGGAGATATTTTTAAGCTTGTGGCGACACGATCCAAACGCACCGCCAGGAGTATGCATCAGTGCGGCAATGGCACCATCGGACTCCAGACTGGTATCAATCAGTTCTTCTTTCAACGCACCGAGAATACCGTTGCGCCCGGCATACACCTTGCCGATTTTATCCGGGTGCCGGCGGGCGGTCTGAATAACGCCACAGGCGCTGGCGTTTATAACGGCGGTAACACCACCGGATTGTGCATAGAATGCGTTTTTAATGGCCATCTGGCAGGTAAGCCTCTCACTGATTTGACGATGGCGCGCATGATACGCCAATTACCGGCAATTTTCATGACCGGTAAAACCGAGACGGTCAGCAGCGCATGCTTGACGGACTGCAGTGTATGGGGGACGCTTGGCAGCGTTTTTATCAGGAGGCGGTCGGTTTCATGCACATTCATATATTGGGTATTTGCGGCACCTTTATGGGTAGCCTGGCTGTATTGGCCCATGAAATGGGGCACAAGGTGACGGGCTCTGATCAAGGCGTTTACCCGCCCATGAGTACCCAACTGCAAGCTCAGGGAGTCGAGCTGATTGAAGGCTACCACCCTGACAACCTCAAACCGCGACCCGATCTGGTGCTGATCGGCAACGCCATGTCCCGCGGCAACGCCGAAGTGGAACAGGTGCTTAACTGCAATATTCCTTATATGTCCGGCCCCGAATGGCTGGCGCGGGAAGTGTTACACCAGCGTTGGGTGCTGGCGGTAGCCGGCACCCACGGCAAAACCACCACCACCGCCATGCTGCTGTGGATACTGGAGCAGGCCGGGTTTGACGCCGGTTATCTGGTGGGAGGCGTACCCAGAGATTTGCCGGTGTCTGCGCGCTTGGGTAGCAGTGATTTTTTTGTGATTGAGGCCGATGAATACGACAGCGCGTTTTTTGACAAGCGTTCGAAGTTTGTTCACTACCGCCCGCGTACGCTTATTTTGAACAATCTGGAATTCGACCACGCCGATATTTTTGACAACGTGGAAGCTATCGAGCGCCAGTTCCATCACCTGATTCGGACCGTGCCGTCCCAAGGTTTGATTCTGCGCCCGACGCTGGATAGTCACCTGGACAACGCCATTGCCCTGGGCTGCTGGACCCCGCAGCAAACGCTGTCTATTGGTAGCGAAGCCGACAGTCCAAGCCACTGGCGAGCCGAGCTGTTGAGCGACGACGGCAGCCATTTCATGGTGTTACGCCACGAGCAGCCGGTGGCTGCAGTAAAGTGGGCCCACAGCGGCCTACACAACGTACGTAACGCCTTGTCGGCCATTGCCGCAGCGCGCCATGTGGGTGTTACTCCAGACCACGCCGTTAGCGCGTTGTGCCGTTTTTCCGGAGTAAAAAGACGCATGGAGTTGCTGGCGGACATTAATGGCGTAAAGGTGTATGACGACTTCGCCCATCACCCCACGGCCATCGCCACTACCCTGGACGGCTTGCGCAAACAGGTGGGCAACGAGCCGGTGCTGGCATTGATCGAGCCCCGTTCCAATACCATGAAACAGGGCGTACACAGTGACACTCTGTTGCCCAGCGCGGCAGCCGCCGATCGCGTGCTCTGGGCCAACCTGAACGATTCGAGTTGGTTGCCGAAATTGGTTGAACGCTGGCAACAGGCCAACGCCGACAGTAGCTTGCATCGGGTAGAAGCATCAGTAGACGATTTGATTGCGCGGGTAACAGCAGACTTACCCAGCCCCTGCCACATTGTCATTATGAGCAACGGCGGTTTTGGCGGCATTCATCAACGGCTGATTGCTGAAATCGAACGTATCAACGGGTAGTCTAAATTACGCCGCCTTAGTATCGGAGCAAGCAGTGCATGAATGAGGTGTCCGCAGTGAGTAATGCAGCAGCAACAGAAGATGCCCCGCGAGTCATCAACCTGGCGTTTACCGGTGCTTCTGGCGCGCCTTACGGCCTGCGCCTGCTGCAGTGCCTGGTGGCTTCCGGCTGTCGGGTTCAGGTGATGATCAGCAAAGCCGCGCAGATTGTGATTGCCACCGAGACCGACCTGAAATTACCCGGCACACCGGCGGCCATGCAACAGTGCCTGAGTGAATACAGCCAGGCAGCCCCCGGCCAAGTATTGGTATTTGGTCGCGAAGACTGGTTTTCACCGCCGGCGTCCGGTTCTGGCGAAAAAGCTCCGCTGGTGATTTGCCCCTGCAGCACCGGCACGCTGTCGGCCTTGGCCACGGGCGCCAGCAATAACCTGATAGAGAGAGCAGGGGACGTAGCCCTGAAAGAACGCCGCCAGCTGATACTGGTACCGCGCGAGGCGCCCTATTCCGAAGTGCACCTGGAAAACATGCTGAAACTGACCCGCATGGGCGCCGTCATCATGCCGGCAAGCCCGGGGTTTTATCACAACCCGGAAACCATCAACGACTTGGTGGACTTTGTGGTGGCACGTTTGCTGGATCATTTAGGTGTTGATCAGAAGTTGATGCCTCGCTGGGGAGAAGAGAGGTTAGCGCGAAAGCTTAAAGGGGGTTAGGCGCGCGGTTTTCTGCGTTAGTAGATTTTTTAAGGCCTGTCGCTACTGGAATCAACCGTATGCTCGGCCAGCGCCGAGGTAGACGCTATCAACCAGGCAGCGTCCTGTCCTGCATCCAGCAACGTTGAATAATCATTAATCCGAGAGTGCGATGCCCAATTCCACACATTGTGAAGCGTAAAAAAACCGGGACAGCTTTTCTTTGAGACGGGTTAAGTGCTTAAAGATAGCTTTGTCCCAGTTTCTCTACTGAATCAGGCGTCTTTTAAAGTTGCCATGTCAATCACGAAGCGATACTTCACATCGCCTTTTTTTATGCGCTCGTAAGCTTCGTTGATATTCTTGATATCAAGCATTTCGATATCGCAGCTAATGTCGTGTTCAGCGCAGAAATCCAGCATTTCCTGGGTTTCCGGCATGCCACCGATCAGCGAGCCGCCCAATACCCGACGTTTAAGGACCAGATTGCCAGCTTCCAGTGCGGGGTCAATCGGCTCCAGAAGGCCCACCAAAATGTGGGTGCCATCATGGCTGAGGCAGTTCAGGTAAGGGTTCAGGTCGTGCTGAACAGGCACTGTATCCAGCATGAAATCAAAAGTTTCAGTGGCGTCCTTCATCTGCTGCTCATCGGTGGAAATGACCACATGGTCGGCGCCCTGTTTCTTGGCCTCTGCGACCTTGCTTTCAGAACGGGTGAAGATGGTCACTTCAGCACCCAGCGCCTTGGCGATCTTCACGCCCATATGGCCGAGGCCTCCCATCCCGATGACACCCACTTTGTCACCCTTTTTGACACCATAGTGGCGCAGCGGGGAATAGGTGGTAATGCCTGCACAAAGCAGCGGTGCGGCGCCGGCAGGGTCCAGCTTCTCCGGTATCCTGACCACGAAGCGTTCGCTGACGACCACGTTGTCTGAATAGCCACCAAAAGTGACGGATTGATCGTAACGATCTGTGCCGTTGTAAGTGCCAGTCATACCTTCTTTGCAATACTGCTCAAGGCCGGATTCGCAGGCGGAGCAGGTGCGGCAGGAGTCCACCATGCAACCCACGCCAACCACATCCCCGACCTTGTAGGTTGAGACGTCGCTGCCTACAGAGGTAACCCGGCCAACAATCTCATGGCCCGGAACTACCGGGTAAACAGTCACTCCCCAGTCATTATGCGCAAAGTGAATATCGGTGTGGCAGACACCGCAGTAATCAATTTCGATGGATACATCGTCGGGGCGAGGTTCCCGGCGGTCGAAACTAAACGGTGCGACGCCTGATTGCGCAGATTGTGCGGCGTATGCTTTGGTGTTGGCCATGTCTGTAGTTTCTCCTTAACGAATGTTAAGTTATGTCAAAAATGTTGTTAACAACCTTAGCAGTTCACGTGCCTTGTACGTGTCAGCGATTCTCCCTAGGCTCTGTTACTGAGGAGCGAGCAAAAGCTCAGATCCGGCCCAAGGTAGGGTTCTTATTCCATGTTATCAGGAATCTGTCCCGTCACCGGAAATTGCCATCAATGACTGCCAGCAAGACCGAGACAATGATCAGCCCGCATATTGCAAAGTTGAAGGGGGATAGTCCTGTTTTGTTCCAGGCTCTGGTATCTACATACCTGTAGAGAAACTGACGCATGACTGTTCCTTTTGATGATTGCGCGTTTCCGTAGCCATAGAAGCTCGCTGACACTGGCTGTCGCTTGCTTGACCCTTTGTCTTTTAGGGGATCCAGTACTTTAGAGTATCGTGACTACCTGCTCTTTTATGTATGCCTGAACAGGCCGTGATTGCACAACATTTGCTTTAACGTTGCCTGCCCTGGTTGGATCGCTAGACTGTATCTCCTCTTTCATTGGCCAACGGTAAGTTGTGTGCGTTCCCAATATACGTCTGCTAGCCGCCAACTGTTCTCGGGGCGAGGTTGATGACTTAAGCGCACAGGGCGAATAGTTTAGGGAGGCCTAAGGGCTGCTCAATCTCTGCCAAGGCGATGAGGACGAGATTTGTGGTTTCTTTTGGGGATGCTGTTTTCAGTGAACGCTTGATCTCTCGCTGGCCGATGATGGGGCGGAGGTCATCTGGTACGCGCTTGCGTATCCAGTCGTTGGGGCTACTGTTTCAGTGCAATGGTGAGCACATTTCGAAACCCACAAAAAATCTTCCGTGCACCTGTTTAAGATACCAGAAGTATATTTAAATTATTGATCGTGGGGTGATTCGTTAAACTGGAAGGCCATTCTAGTAGAATGGTGCCGAGGAGAGGACTTGAACCTCCACGCCCTTGCGAGCACTAGCACCTGAAGCTAGCGTGTCTACCAATTTCACCACCTCGGCAGGTGATTCACAGGAAGTCTGATGTTTGAAAATCAGAGTCTTCTGCCGTCAGTTAATGTTGCTCTCAACCAATGGCGCGTACTTTAATGATTCGCCGAAAAACTGTCAAATACTTTTTCAAAAGGCTGATAGGTTTACTTGCCTTCTTTGACGCCGCAAAGGAAAGGGCCACGAACGTGCCCAAGTGTAAATACTGATGCGCTTTCTACCTGCTTTATAAAGCCTGCGTATCAGGCAGTTTCGGCGAACCGGCGTTATACTGTTATGCTAACGCCCATTGACTCAATACAGTTGTGCCGCTGAGGCACAGATAGCAAACAAGGATCCGAATGGTTTCCAGTAAGAAGACCTCCAACGACCCCCACGCCAAACGTGAGGCCCAGAATTACGACAACCCGATTCAGAGCCGCGAGTTCATTCTTGCGCATCTGAAGGATCGGGGTGCGCCGGCCACACACGAAACCCTGTGCGAAGAACTGGGGCAGTCGTCAGAAGAGAGCATTGAAGCCCTGCGCCGCCGCCTGATTGCGATGTGCCGCGACGGCCAGCTTATTTGCAACCGCCGCAACGCTTTTTTGCCGATCGAAGAAGCCGACCTGGTAAGCGGCCGGGTGATTGGCCATAAAGATGGCTTCGGGTTTTTAACACCTGATGGCGATGGCACTGACCTGTTTTTGACCGCGCGCCAGATGCGCCAGGTGTTTCACGGCGACCGTGTGGTTGCCCGCGTTGACAAAGTAGACGATCGTGGCCGCCGTGAGGGCGTGATTGTTGAGGTGTTGGAGCACCGCACCACGCAAACCGTCGGCCGTTTCTTTAAAGAAAGCGGTATTATGTTTGTGGTGCCTGAAAACGCTCGCATCAACCACGAAGTATTGATACCGGATGAGATGGCCGGTGCGGCACGTCATGGCCAGTACGTGGTGGTCGACATCATTCGCCAGCCCACTCCGCGCAGCCAGCCCACCGGGCGCGTCACCGAAGTGCTGGGTGAGCACATGGCTCCGGGTATGGAAATTGACGTGGCGATTCGTGCCTACGACATTCCCCATTCGTGGCCAGATGCGGTAGGTGAGCAAACCGCGGCCATTTCCGAACAGGTCACCGATGCTGACAAGCGCAACCGCGTGTGCATTCGCGAGTTGCCGCTAGTAACCATTGACGGTGCAGACGCGCGGGATTTCGACGATGCCATTTATTGCGAGCCGCGCCCGCGCGGTGGTTATCGCTTGCTGGTTGCTATTGCCGATGTGTCGCACTATGTGCGCCCGGGCTCAGCGCTGGATGACGAAGCGCTGAATCGCGGCACCTCAGTGTATTTTCCAGACCACGTAGTGCCCATGCTGCCGGAAAAGCTGTCCAACGGTTTGTGCTCACTGAACCCGGAAGTGGATCGCCTGTGCATGGTGGCAGATATGACGATCAGCGCTGCCGGCAACATCAGTAGCTACACTTTCTATCAGGCGGTAATGAACAGCCACGCGCGGCTGACTTATAACAAGGTCAGCGATATTCTGGAACACCCCGAATCCCCTCGCGGTATTGAGCTGAGTAACCAGTATTCCGCCGTATTGCCCGAGCTGCACAATCTATATGGCCTATATAAGCTGCTGCGCAAAGCGCGTACCGAGCGTGGTGCCATTGATTTTGAAACCACCGAAACCCGCATTGTGTTTGATGCCGAACGCAAGATTGAAGAAATCGTGCCAGTGCACCGCAACGACGCCCACAAAATTGTGGAAGAATGCATGCTGGCGACCAACGTGGCTACCGCGCGCTTCCTGAAAAAGCACAAAATGCCGGCGCTGTATCGGGTGCATGACGGCCCATCGGAAGAACGCCTTGGTTCCCTGCGGCTGTTTTTGGGCGAGCTAGGCTTGCAGCTTGGCGGCGGAGACAAGCCTACGTCGGCTGATTACCAGAAACTGCTGGGCTCTATCGGTGAGCGGCCTGATGCTCAAGTGATTCAGACTGTCATGCTGCGCTCCCTGAGCCAGGCAGTTTACAGCCCTGAGGAAGCCGGCCACTTTGGCCTGGGGTATTCGAGCTACGCACACTTTACTTCGCCGATTCGGCGATATCCGGACCTGATCGTGCATCGGGCAATTAAAGCCTGCATTCACGCAGATCAGCCAACGAAAGACGTGATTGCGCCAGACCAGGTAGACGCGGAACTGGCGAAGTATCCGTACGATTACGCCCGTATGGAGAAGTTCGGTGAACATGCGTCGATGGCCGAACGCCGCGCTGACGATGCCACCCGCGACGTAATGGCTTGGTTGAAGTGCGAGTTTCTTAGTGACCACGTCGGTGAGGAATACAACGGCGTCATTGCGGCTGTTGTGGGTTTTGGCTTCTTTGTAGAGCTTGCCGACATCTACATCGAAGGCCTGGTGCACGTGTCGACGCTGAATGGCGACTACTTCCAACACGATCACGCCAAGCACCGGTTGATAGGTGAACGCACGGCCATCAGCTTCCGCCTCGGTGATGAAGTGCGTGTCAAAGTGATGCGCGTGGGTATGGAAGATCGCAAAATTGACCTGGAGCTGGTAAGCACGCCAAAGCGTCGCCAGGCCGACCGCGATGCGCTTGGGGTGAACAGCCGCGGCGGTCGCGATGGAGTTAAGAGTGACAAAGGTGGCAAAAAAGACGGTAAAGCGAAAGGCGAGCGTAGTAAGCGCGGTAGCAAGTCCGATAAGCCATCTGCAGGCCGCGGTTCTAAATCCGCAAGCCCGAAACCGGGTCGTGCCAAGCCGGCCGCCGGCTCCGCGCGTGATCAACTGGCTGCCGATGCGGCTCGTGCTGCTGGTGGCAAAGCCTCGGCAAGCGACGGCGATGCCAGTGGCGGCGAATTGCGCAAGCCGCGCAAGCGCAGACCCAAGAGCTAGCGAGCTGACCTATAGTCTTTCGCTGACTACCACCTTGCCGACTTTAATGGGCGCGCAAGGCGGTGGTAGATCTACAAAATTTTTTTAGCAGGAAATACCGTCAGTGGCAGAGCAATTTGTATTTGGCTGGCATGCCGTTGAAGCCATCTTAAAGCGTGAACCCGAGCGGCTGCTGCAAGTGTGGATTCAAACCGGCCGCCAGGATAAACGGGTAAAAAGCACCACCGAACTGCTGGATACCCTGGGTGTATCTTGGGAGATTGTGCATCGCAAACTGCTGGATAGCCGCGTTGCCGGTGTCCATCAAGGCATTGTTGCGTCGGTCAGCGAAAGTCGGGAATGGAGCGAAGACGACTTGCTGGCGTTGCTGGCAAACTCTGAAAAGCCGCCGTTTCTGTTGATTCTGGACGGTGTCACCGACCCCCATAACCTGGGCGCGTGTATGCGCACCGCCGATGCAGTCGGCGTGCAGGCGGTGATTGTTCCGAAAGATAAATCCGCCACGTTAACGCCGGTTGCCCGCAAGGTTGCCTGCGGTGCGGCGGAAACCGTACCTTTTGTACGTGTTACCAATCTGGCACGCCTGCTGCGCACCTTGCAAGAGCAGGGCGTTTGGCTGGTCGGCACCGCGGGTGAAGCCACTGTCACCTTGCATCAGGCCGACCTGACAGGCCCGCTGGCGCTGGTGATGGGCGCCGAAGGCAAGGGTATGCGGCGGTTGACCCGTGAGCATTGTGACCAATTGATCAACATACCGATGGTGGGCGACGTTGAAAGCTTGAACGTGTCTGTTGCCAGTGGTGTGTGTCTTTATGAGGCCCTGCGCCAGCGTTCTGCTAAGGGTTAGCCGCGGTAGCTTATCAATCCTTGCATACCTAGCGACACCCGCCTATAGTACCTCACCCCTTTTCCGGGGTGGTTTTTTATTGCCTCAACAAAGGCAATGCATTACCTCGCCAGCGCCGGCAAACGTTTTTCCGATAAAGAGTTTCGAGCCTGGCAAAAAAAGCGGCAGTTCTGCTGTCACCTCCTTGCTTTTATGTTGTGCGGCATTGATGGCGTTTACGCCGGCCGCAAATCTAGAGGCTGTTCAATCCGTAGGGAGAATTCATGCGTCACTACGAAGTTGTATTTATGGTACACCCGGATCAAAGCGAGCAAGTGCCCGCTATGATCGAGCGTTATACCAGCCTCATCACTGAAGATGGTGGCCAGGTAGATCGCTTGGAAGATTGGGGCCGTCGTCACCTGGCATACCCGATCAACAAGATTCACAAAGCTCATTACGTGCTGATGAACATTCAATGTTCGCAGACCGCGATGGACGAGCTGACACATAACTTCCGCTTCAACGATGCCATCATGCGTGAGCTGATCCTGCGTCGTGATGAAGCTGTTACCGATATGTCTCCGATGAAATCGGCAGAGTCTCGCGAAGACCGCCGCCCAAGTGGAGATGATCGTCCGCGCCGTACAACTGAATCTGACGAAAGCCAGAAAGTTGACGACACAGACGAAGAAGAGTAATTAACCGGAGTTAAGGAGTTACGTTATGGCTCGTTTTTTCAGACGTCGCAAGTTCTGCCGGTTCACGGCAGAAGGTGTTAAAGAGATCGATTACAAGGATCTGGACACCCTGAAAGGTTATGTCACTGAAACAGGCAAAATCGTGCCTAGCCGCATTACCGGCACCAAAGCACGTTATCAGCGTCAGCTGGCCACCGCTATCAAGCGCGCCCGCTTCCTGGCACTGCTGCCGTATTCGGACAGCCACGATAACTAAGAACAGATAAACAGGACTTGGGACCATGCGTGCACTGGCACAATTTGTAATGCGCGGTCCCCTGCAGGCTAGCGTGGTAGCGGCTTTAACGACGGCTATACCTCTGCTTTTCTGGGTTGGCACAGCGGTTGTTGGGCTTGTTATATTACGGCTTGGCATTCGTCAAGGGCTGAACGTTGGCCTTTGGGCATTGCTGCCGGCACTGGGCTGGAGTTGGTTTGGGCAAGACCCTACCGCTCTGGCCGTGTTGCTGGAAGTGATGCTGATGACAGCTCTGTTGCGGGTGACTTCGTCGTGGGACAAGGCTCTGTGCGGCGGTACTTTTCTGGCGATTGTGACCGGATTGGTTCTACCGCAGCTGTACCCTGGCCTGATGGACATTCTGGTGCAAACCGGAGTTCAGTTTTACGAGCAATACAACGCTGAGGTTGCGCAGGCGCTGGGTAGCAACCTGGAATCTGTGATTCGGCAAACCATGAGCGCCAGTATGGCGGGTACTTATCTGGCTTTGGCCATAGGTATGACCCTGCTGGCCCGTGGTTGGCAGGCAGCACTGTACAACCCTGGCGGTTTGCGCACAGAGTTTCACGGGCTGCGCCTGTCGCCGATATTTGCGGTTGTGTTTGCTGTCACCATGGTGGCTGGTCCCGTGTTGGGGTTGAACACTGTGCTTCTGGCTTGGGCTGCGGGAACTCCGCTGTTCCTGGCCGGGCTGGCGCTGATTCATGGTGTTGTAGCGCGTAAGAAACTGAACCGCCAATGGTTGGTGATGTTTTACATTGCGTTGGTGTTGCTGGGCCCAAGCCTGATGATTCTGTTAGTAGTTCTGGCTTTTGTGGATAGTTGGCTGAATATTCGGGGGCGAATCAACCCTCCCGGACCGGTCGTATAAAGCACGAAGAGGTTAACGAGATGGAAGTTATTCTGCTCGATAAAGTTGCAAACCTGGGTATCCTGGGTGACAAGGTTAACGTGAAAGCCGGTTACGGCCGTAATTTCCTGTTGCCTTATGGCAAAGCGGTTCCGGCCACTGAAGCCAACTTGAACGCGTTTGAAGAGCGTCGTGCCGAGCTTGAAAAAGCCGCAGCCGAAAAACTGGCTGTTGCTCAAGCCCGCGCCGAAAAGCTCGAAGGCGCATCTTTCACCATCAGCTCTAAAGCGGGTGATGAAGGTAAGCTGTTTGGTTCTATTGGTGTGCGCGACGTGGCTGATGCCATCACCGCTTCCGGTACCGATGTAGAAAAGAGCGAAGTGCTGCTGCCAGAAGGCCCGCTGCGGGCTGTTGGCGAGTACGAAGTTGCGCTCAAGCTGCACAGTGATGTTCACATAACCGTTAAGCTGGCGGTTGTTGCCGAGTAATTGGTAGCAGTTCAGCATCAGGCAATAATGATCAGCTCTGATCTTTATTGCCGCATAGCAGGCTCGGAACGGTAGCAATACGGTTTCGGGCCTGCTGCTTTCTGGTATGCTCTAAAGTCCTGTTTCCTCTCCCATTGCCACTGAGCATTCGTAAGCCGTCCGCCAGAGCAGTGGTTAACTGAAGACGTGTTCATGGCAAAGCCGAATCTTAAGTCCGCAAACAGCGATCCAGAAACCAGTCGAATTAAAGTGCCGCCGCATTCTTTGGAAGCGGAGCAGGCCGTGCTGGGTGGGCTAATGCTGGACAATCGCCGCTTTGATGAAATCTCCGAGATGATTTCGGCGGTGGATTTTTATCGCCAAGATCATCGGCTGATTTTTGGCGCGGTGGAACGCCTGGCCAGTGAAAACGAGCCGCTAGACGTTGTTACTCTGGCCGAATTTTTGGAGCGAGCTGGGGATATCGAACACGCTGGTGGTCTGTCGTATTTGGCTGAGCTGGCCGAAAAGACCCCCGGTGCAGCGAACATCCGTGCCTACGCTGATATTGTTCGTGAACGTTCTATTTTGCGCCAGTTGGTGGAAGCATCGGGTAAAATTTCCGATTCGGCGTTCAACCCATTGGGTCGCAACAGCAGTGAGATTTTGGACGAAGCCGAACGCACGGTGTTCCAGATTGCCGAAGCGCGGGTTAAAGAAGGTTCTGGCCCCAAGGGAATTAATCCGATCCTTACGCAAACCCTGAGCCGCATTGAAGAGCTGTTCGAATCTGGCGAACAGACCACCGGCTTGACCACGGGTTTTCGTGATTTGGATGAGCGCACCTCGGGTATGCAGCCCTCAGACCTGATTATTGTTGCCGGGCGGCCGTCCATGGGTAAAACCACGCTCGCCATGAACATCGTCGAAAACGCCTTGATTTCAAGTGGCCTGCCCGTGTTGGTGTTCAGCATGGAGATGCCAGCGGACGCCTTGGCCATGCGTATGCTGTCATCGCTTGGGCGCATTGATCAAACCAAGGTGCGTAATGGCAAGCTTGAAGAAGATGACTGGCCCAGGTTGACCTCGGCGGTGAGCCTGCTGAAGGACAAACCGCTTTATATTGACGACACCCCCGGCCTAAGCCCAACCGAGCTGCGCTCGCGGGCGCGGCGCATTGCGCGGGAGAATGGCGGCAAAATCGGGTTGATCATGGTGGATTACCTGCAGCTGATGCGGGTGCCCGGAAACACCGAAGGCCGCACCGCGGAAATCTCCGAAATTTCCCGCTCACTCAAGGGCATCGCCAAAGAGCTGAGTTGCCCGGTTGTTGCACTGTCGCAGCTCAACCGCAGCCTGGAACAACGCCCCAACAAGCGGCCTATTAACTCGGATTTACGTGAATCCGGGGCTATCGAGCAAGATGCAGACGTTATTATGTTTGTCTATCGTGATGAGGTTTATAACGAAGATACTCCAGACAAAGGTGTGGCTGAAATTATCATCGGCAAGCAGCGGAACGGCCCCATTGGTACGATACGCTTGGCGTTTATTGGCAAGTACACCAAGTTTGAAGATCTTGCCCACGGTAATTATAGCGAGTATGGAGACGACTACTGATGCCAAGGGGCTCCTTTGCGCTGATAGACTCAAAAGCGCTGCAGCATAACTACCAGGTGGCCTGCCAGCGTTCTGGGCAGTCCAGTGCCATGGCGGTGATTAAAGCCGATGGCTACGGCCACGGCATTGCGGGAGTTGCGCGTGCCCTGGCTGCGGTGGCGCCCAAATTTGCGGTGGCGTGTATTGAAGAGGCCATTGCCATTCGTAATGCTGGCGTAGGTCAGCAGCCTGTGGCGTTGCTGGAGGGGGTTCACAGCGAGCAGGATCTGGCAACTTGCATAGAGAACAACTTCGAACCGGTGCTGCACTGCGACGACCAGTTGCAGTGGCTTGTGCGAGCGCCAGCTGCGCCGCGCATCTGGCTGAAAGTAAATACCGGGATGAACCGCCTGGGCTTTCATACCGAGGAGCTGGCTCAGGTTATGGCGACGCTTGTGCAGCACCAGCTGGCGTCAAAGGTGATTGGTTTTGTGACCCACTTTGCCTGTGCCGATGACGAACGCAGCACCATGACACAGCAGCAGACCGAGCGTTTCGAGAAGGCGATCGCGCCTTGGCCCGAGTTGCAGCGTAGCGTCGCCAATTCGGCGGCGTTGTTCAGGCCGGGCCAAAAGCTGTTTGGCTGGAGCCGCCCCGGCATCATGCTGTATGGCGCGTCGCCCATTGTCGGTACGTCGGCTGCGGAGCTGGGTTTGAAGTCAGTAATGACTTTACAGGCACCGCTGATCAGTACCCGCCTGTTGCAGCCCGGCGACAGCGTGGGTTACGGCGCAGACTGGGTGGCGTCCAAGCCGACACGCATGGGTATTGTCGCCTTGGGCTACGGCGACGGTTACCCTCGCCATGCGGGCACGGGTACCCCTGCTGCTATCCATGGCCAGCGCATACAGCTTATCGGCCGGGTGTCGATGGACATGTTGGCGGTAGATCTGAGCACGGCCCCCGCAGCCCTCAATGGCGACCCGGTAGAACTGTGGGGCGCAACGGTGCCGGTGGATGAGGTGGCCGGCCACGCCGGTACGATTGGTTATGAGTTGCTGACGAGCGTTACAGCCCGGGTACCTCGGCGCTGGTGCTAGTTTTACTTAACAGGATTGGAGGTAAAGAAGACCCGTGCATGTTCTGGTAGTTCACGATTACGGCCCCTTGGGTAGAGTATTGCTGGAGCAGCTGCGCGCCACCTCTTTGCAGGTCAGCCCTTTGCTGGTGAGTAACACGGCCAGCGTGGATCTGGCGGCCCTGGAAAGCTGGGTTCCGGCGGATACGGACTTGATTGTCAATGCGCTTTGGCTAGCCGATCCGGAATCCGCCCAAGAACACCCCGATGACGTCAAGCGCTCAGCTTTGTTATTGCCTTTGGCGCTCGGCGAGTTTGCCCGCGATCGCAATATCGCGATGCTGCAATTGTCCACCTGCTATATTTTTGATGGCCGCAAACAGACGGCTTACATTGCCTCGAACCCCGGGCAGCCGGTGAACCAGCTGGGTGTTTGGCAGTGGGAGTGCGAGCAGGGCCTGCGTGGTTTGTTGACTCGCCACATTATTTTGCGAACAGGATGGAGCTTGGGGCGCTTTATACGGAAGGTTCAGGCTAGCACAGCCGCTGGCACCCGCTTGTCGTTGCCCGGCCGCTGCGTTGGTCAACCCTTGGCAGTCACTGATTTGGCACGAGTCATGCGGGCTATTATACAGCAGCTCGATTGCGGGGCGGAAGTGTGGGGCACCTATCAGTACGCCGGTTCTGAGGGCATCAGCCTGTATGAGCTGGGCTTGGCCATTGCCGGCTTGCCGGGTATTCCCGAGGATTTGCATCTGGTGGATGAAGTGGGCGGATGGGGTCAGTTGGAACCGGTGAACACACGCTTGGTGTGTACAAAAATTCGTAACACCTTTGGCATCAAACAAGTCCCCTGGCGTGTGGGGCTGACGGATGAGCTGACTCTGCTAAAAGCGCCAGATCCGGTCAAATCTGCCAGCCCATAGAGGTGATTTTCTAGCGACAACCCTGGCGGGCAAAATCGCGGGTGACCAGTTGCAGGGCTTCTACGTCTAGCAGTTCGACTTCACGGCCGCGAGCTTTGATGATGCCCTGATTTTGGAAGCGGGTGAATACCCGGCTAACCGTTTCTACCGCAAGGCCCAAGAAGTTCGCGATATCATTGCGCGCCATCGGCAGGCTGAAATTAGTGGGTGACATGCGTCTGCGCTGAAAGCGGCTGGACAGCGACAACAACAGAGCTGCAATACGCTCCTCCGCGGTGTTCTTGCTCAGCAGCATGGCTAGCTGGTGACTGTTTTGTATCTCCTGGCTCATCAGGTGGTACATATGGTGCTGAAGCTCAGGTAACTTACGCGTCAGTTGCTCCAGTTTTTCGACTGGAAATTCGCATACGCTGGTGCGCTCAAGTACCTTGGCGGTGCAGGCGTAGTTGTCGGTTGCCATGCTGTCGAGCCCAATCAGCTCGCCAGGCATAAAAAAACCGGTAACCTGTTCATCTCCGCCTTCGGTAATAATCGAGGTTTTTACCGACCCGCTACGCACCGCAAAGCACGATTTAAAAGGCGTGCTTTGGTCAAAAATATGTTCGCCCCGATTGAAAATTTTGCCCTGCAGAACAATGTCTTCAAGGCGCTCCAAATCATTCTCTTCCAGTGCAAGAGGTAGGCAAAGATTGCTCAAGCTACATTTGTTACAGGTAGCTTTGAGCTGTGAAGCAACCTGATGGAGTCGAATTGCCTGGTTCATAGCAGATGGCCCGTCAAATTTGATCTATATCCAGTCCTAGCTTATTACGGATCAACCCATTTGCCAATGGCGTTTCGGGCCGGCCTTTGCTACAGGCGCTCAAATATCAGCGATGCATTGGTGCCGCCAAAGCCAAAGCTGTTGGACATCACCGCGTTAAGGGTGGCTTCTTGGCCCGCAGGCCCCACAATGGGCAGGTCAGCAATGGCCGCATCCAGCTCGTTCAGATTTGCGGTCCCGGCGATAAAGCCGTTTTGCATCATCAGCAACGAGTAAATGGCTTCCTGTACGCCGGCGGCGCCCAGCGAGTGCCCAGACAGTGACTTGGTAGAGGAAATTGGCGGTACTTTGTCAACGAAGGTGTTGCGAACAGCACCCATCTCCGCAGCGTCGCCAACCGGGGTGCTGGTGCCGTGGGCGTTGATGTAGTCAACTCTGCCATGCATGGTTGCCATGGCTTGCTTCATGCAACGTTGGGCGCCCTCACCGGATGGCGCAACCATGTCATAGCCGTCTGAAGTGGCACCGTAGCCGGTCAGCTCGGCAATAATGTTGGCGCCGCGCTTGCGGGCGTGCTCCAGTTCTTCCAGTACCAGCATACCGCCGCCACCGGCAATCACAAAACCGTCACGCTTGCTATCAAACGGCCGCGACGCCGTTTCCGGTGCGTCGTTGTATTTGGTAGACAGGGCACCCATGGCGTCAAACATCATGGTCAGGCTCCAGTCTTCTTCTTCACCGCCGCCGGCAAAGACAATGTCTTGCTTGCCCAGCTGGATTTGTTCCATAGCCTGCCCAATACAGTGTGCGCTGGTGGCGCAGGCCGACGATATGGAAAAGTTCACGCCGCGAATCTTGAAGGCGGTCGCCAGGCACGCAGAGACAGTGCTGGCCATAATGCGCGGTACCATATAAGGCCCAATGCGCTTTACGCCTTTTGCGCGCAGAATATCAACGGCTTCCGCTTGGCTTGAGCAAGACGCGCCACCAGAGCCGGCAATCAGCCCGGTGCGATCGTTTGACACCATGTCGTCGGTCAAACCGGCTTGGGCAATGGCCTGCTGCATCGACAAGTAGCTGTACATGGCCGAGTCAGCCATAAACCGACGTACTTTTCGGTCAATTACAGTGGTGTCGACATCCGGTGCGCCACAAATCTGGCTGCGGAATCCCAGTTCTTTGTAGGTTTCACTGAAGCGGATGCCAGATTTTCCAGTTTTCAGGCTGTTGGTAACTTCGTCCAGGCTATTGCCCAGGCAGGAAATAATTCCCATTCCGGTGACGACGACGCGTCTCATAAATCTCTCCTTACCGGCGCCAGGAACAGGCGCTTGTGTTGCGTTATATAGATGTGATGGTAAAGCTTTTTATCAGTATATGGTATATGACCTTGGTTCAGGCGTAGATGCAAATGTGACACTAATGTTTGCGGTTACGTCGGGTTTTCGCTTTCTTTTTGCCGTCTGCGATTGCTTTTTCTGCATCCAGTAAAGCTTGAACTTCGGCTTCAGCCAGAGCAATTTCGGTTTCGTGCTGGATCAGGCGCGGTGTTTCCAGAGAAATGCGCCCCAGCTTGCCGGCGCGGAATTCGTTCAGCAACACCTCCGACACTTTGTGTAAATCCGGTATGCCGCCGCGCCCAAAAAACCGGCGCTTGGCCGCAATGGCGTCCATTGCGGCCAAGCCGTCAACCGGCAGCGGGTCCAGTCCGTAGCGGCTGGTCAGGAATTCCGGGTAATGAGCCAGCAAATACTCGGCGGTAAACAGCGCAACGTCTTCAAAATCCAGTACAGCGCTGCGAATAGCGCCGGTAACCGCCAGGCGATAACCACAGGCCGCCGGTGAAAGCTTGGGCCACAAGAAACCGGGGGTATCGTACAGCAAAATGTTATTTGGCAATTTAATCGCTTGCTGAGCTCGGGTGACTGCCGGCTCGTTACCGGTTTTTGCGGCAGGTCGTCCGGCCAGGGTATTGATCAGGGTAGATTTTCCGACGTTAGGAATGCCCAGAATCATCACCCGTAGCGCGCTTTTCTGGCGATCGTGATTCGGTGTGAGCTGTTCGGCCAGGTTAAGAATGTCCAGTGCTTCGCTCCGCTGATTGTGGGTCAGAGTGATGGTTTTTACACCGCGCTCCCGTTCTAGCCAGCTTTGCCACTGCCCCGTCACATCGGGGTCGGCCAGGTCGCGCTTGTTAAGCACTTTAATCAACGGTGTATCACCGCGCAGCGCAGGCACCAAAGGGTTTTCGCTGCTAAAGGGAATGCGGGCGTCCACCACCTCGATAATCAGGTCCATCTGCGGCATGACTTCTTTGATCTCCTTGCGGGCTTTGTGCATGTGCCCGGGAAACCAGTTAATCGCCATTGTGCTACTCCCGCTGCCCGTAAACGCGCTGAATTCAAAACGCGCTGGTCAGTGTGTGTGAATAAAAAGAGCCGCCATTATGCAGCAATTTCAGCGCAATACCGAAAGTCGAAGACCAAACTTTCATATTTGCCTGAAAATCGCCTTAATGTTGGGCTGGAAGCCGCTTTGGCGGCTATTATTCGAAATAAACAGCCATTATGGGGTGCTACTTACCCACATGATGCTTTAGGGTGTGTGAAATTATTCAAAACGGAGAGCAGTATGAAATTGGTAAAAGCACTGGGGACAGCACTGATTGCGGTAAGTCTTTCGGCGCCGGCATTGGCGCAACAGGCGAATGCCCAGCCCGACCGTATAGATCAGTTGGCGCAAATGGTTGGTTTGAACGACGAGCAACAAGAACAGATCCGCGGCGTATTTGACGAATTGCAGGGTCAAATTGTAGATCTGCGCCAGCAGGCGCAAACGCTTCAGCAGCAGTTGCAAGCCGAGGTAAAAGCAGATTTCAGCGAAGATGCCATTCGCGAACACGCGGAAGAGTTGGGTGATGTAACCGGTGAGATGGCAGCACTGTCTGCCCTGATGCAAGCGAAGGTAGAAAGTATTTTTACAGATGAGCAGCGCAATGAGCTGAAGATGCAAATGCAAAAAATGCAGCAAATGCAACAGCAGCGTCAGCAGGGCGGCCAGTAAATACAGCTCCGCCAACAGCGATGGGATGCCAGTGCAGGTGCTCGGTCAGCTTACGAATTTGACCGGTATCTGCAGGGCGTTGACTGGCTTGGATTCTGCCGATATCGTTTCTATTGATGCAGGAACTGCTGGCACCGCCAATCCCAAGTTGTTCTTGTCAAACACTCGATCTGCACGGTAGCTTGACCGCACTAAGGGGCCTGATGGCACTTCCATAAAGCCCTTGGCCAGGCCAATTTCCCGGTAACGGTTGAATTCTTCCGGGGTGACGTAGCGCATCACCGGCAAATGGTTCGGAGTAGGGCGCAGATACTGGCCCAGCGTCAGAATATCTACGCCCACAGCCAGCAAGTCATCCATGGTTTGCTGAATTTCTTCGTCGGTTTCCCCCAAACCCAGCATTAAACTGGTTTTTGTCAGTACGTCCGGGCGGTATTGCTTGGCATGCTCCAGTACGCTTAGAGTCTTCTCATAGCCGGCTCGCGGGTCGCGTACCGGGTGAGTCAGGCGGCGAACGGTTTCGACGTTCTGGGCGAATACATCCAGTCCGGAGTCTACAACCTGCTCTACGTGCTGCATTACCGCATCAAAGTCCGGCGTGAGTGCTTCCACTCTGACTTCCGGCGTGCGGTGCTTGATGGCCGACACACAGGCGGCATAATGGCCGGCACCGCCGTCGGGCAAGTCGTCGCGGTCAACCGATGTCAGCACAATGTATTGTAAGCCCATCAGTTCTACCGATTTTGCAGTATTCTCGGGTTCGTCTTTGTCTAGCCAGCCGTTGGGGTTGCCGGTGTCTACCGCGCAGAATTTGCAGGCACGTGTACACACCGAACCCATCACCATGATCGTTGCTGTGCCGTTGGTCCAGCACTCACCAATATTGGGGCAGTGAGATTCCTGGCACACGGTAGCAACCTTGTGGCTTTTCACATTCTGTTTGACCGCCTCGTAGCGCTCACCACCGGGCATACGTGCACGCAACCACTTGGGTTTTGGGTCGTTGCTGACGCCTTCGTTGGAAACATTGCGGCTTTGCTTAACGCCGTCCTTAATAGCAGAAAAGCCATGTTCACTGCGGAACTTGGCGCCACTTGCCACACGGGGCTTGGTGTTTGCGGTCATGGATGCGGAGCTCTCGTTCTGTACAAAAGACTTTGATTAGGCGTAAAGGGTAAAGCCGAGGCGCGCCAGATACAAGAACAGTAGGGATAAACACGGGCACGGTACTGGCACCCAACATCTGCGCTACCAAAACAAGCCGGCAGCGCAGATGGCTGGAGTTCTCAGCGAACGGCGGCGTCCAGAGCCTGGGCGACATCAGCAATTATATCGTCAATGTGCTCAATACCAATCGACAGGCGCACCAGGTCTTCACTCACACCTGCAGATTTGAGCTCGTCCGGGTTTAGCTGGCGGTGAGTGGTGGTTGCCGGGTGGCAGGCAAGGGATTTGGCGTCGCCAATGTTGACCAGGCGTAGCACCATGTCCAGCGCGTCGATGAAACGTGCGCCGGCGTCTCGGCCGCCTTTAATACCGAAGCTGAGAATACCGGAGGCTTTGCCGCCGCAAATTTTTTCGCAGGTGGCGCGGAACGGGCTGTTGGCCAGGCCGGCGTAGTTAACCCATTCTACAGCCGGGTGATCCTGCAGGAACTGAGCGACTTTCTGGGCGTTCTCGCAGTGGCGTTCCATCCGCAGAGCGGCGGTTTCAATGCCCTGCATGATCAGGAACGCGTTAAACGGTGACAGTGCGGCACCCGTGTTGCGCAGTGGAATTACGCGGCAGCGGCCAATAAACGCTGCCGCCCCTAAGGCCTCGGTGTATACCACGCCGTGATACGACGGATCTGGCTCGTTCAGCATCGGGAACTTGTCGGCGTTGGCTTTCCAGTCAAATTTGCCAGAATCCACCACAACGCCGGCAACGGTGGTGCCGTGGCCGCCCAGATATTTGGTCAGCGAGTGAACCACGATGTCTGCACCGTGTTCGATAGGGCGGCATAGAAAAGGTGTGCCAACGGTATTATCCACTATCAGCGGCAGGCCATGTTTGTGGGCTATTTCAGCCCAGCGCTGAATGTCCACAACGTTGCCGGCCGGGTTGCCGATGGACTCACAAAACAGGGCACGAGTGTGTTCATCAATGGCTTTTTCTACGCCGTCAAAGTCATCGTGGGTGAGCATTTTGCAGGTAATGCCCTGGTTCGGCAGGCTGTGGGCAAACAAGTTGTAGGTACCGCCGTAAAGCTGGCTGGTGCTAACAATGTTATTGCCCACGGTACAGATGGTTTGCAGGGCATAGGTAATGGCAGACATACCCGAAGCAACTGCCAGCGCACCAATGCCGCCTTCCAGCTGCGCCATGCGCTCTTCCAGCACAGCGTTGGTGGGGTTCATAATGCGGGTATAAATATTGCCCTGCACTTTCAGATCAAACAGGTCAGCGCCGTGCTGAGTGTCATCAAAGGTATAAGAGGTGGTTTGATAAATTGGCGTGGTTGCAGCTCTGGTGGTGGGGTCGCTTTTGAACCCGGCGTGCAACGCTATGGTTTCCCGTTTCATAACGGCTCATTCCTTTTGGTTATAGAAAGTGGATATGTGCAATCTCGCAGTATGCCACAGTCACAACCGGTTAAAAGAACCACCTTTCGAATTAGAAATTCTAAGCTAATGCGCGATCAGTCGTCCCAGCGCGCGGGGTCGTAAGAGAACACCGGCAATGACCACCGCCAGCGAATAGCGGACATGCGCAGGGCCAGGCCAACGCTGAACGCCGCCAGCAAACTGGTGTCGTGGTGCACCTGTTTATGCTGCATATAAAGATAGAGCAGGGCAACAACTAATGACACACTGGCGTATAGCTCGTGGCGCAAAACCTGAGGCGTTCGGTTGCAAAGAATGTCTCGCAGTATACCGCCAAAAATGCCGGTGATCAGGCCTGCCATAATCACAACCGGGATCTCGTAATCCAGCTTCAGAGCTACCTCGCAGCCGATAATGGTGAAGGCGATCAGGCCCAGGGAGTCTAGAACCAGAAATAGTTGATGCAGGCGCCGCATATAGCGGGCGATCACCATGGTAAACAAACCGGCGCTGACGGTGATGTAGATGTAGCCGGGGTGCTGGGTCCAGTTGATCGGGTAGTTGCCCAGCAACATGTCTCGCACCGTACCACCACCCAGAGCCGTAACAAAGGCAATCAGCGCCACGCCAAACATATCCATGTTTCGCCGGCCAGCGGCAAGCGCCCCAGACATAGCTTCGGCGGTGATAGCAATCAGATAAATCGAGATGAGCACACACAATTCCTATGCAGCGAGGCGCGCCATTATACAAGCGCTGGCATGGCGACAGGGATAGATTTAAAATCTGTCCACTACTTGAACTCGGTCCCCGGTTTGTCAAAAGGCTGGTCTATGGGGAAGAGGGTGTCGTAGGCCCAGGTAAAGGCAAAGGCGTACACCAGATAAAAGGCTATAAAGCCAAGATCTATTATTAGGGCTTCCATCAGGCTTATGTTCAGTATGCGGGTGACAATCGGCAGGAATACAACCATCAGGCCCAGCTCAAAACCAAAAGCGTGAACAACTCTCAGCTTAACGGATTTCTTGGGCGTGCCGGTGTACTTCAGCAGAGCGTGATCAAACAGCAGGTTGTAAATGTAGTTCCACACGGTAGCGATGGTGGCACCAACAGCGCCTAGCAAGCCGAAGTCCACCATGGAGTAGCCCAGTACACGTGTGCCAAAGCTGATAACAACGATCAGGCCAATCACTTCAAAACTGACCGCTTGGCGAATACGGTCTGGTGTGGTGCGCATCAACAAAACTCCGTTGCAGCGGGCCGTCCCGAATGCTGTGCCCCCAAATGGGCGAGGTCGTCCTCGTGATGTTTGCAAAAATACGATTATGTCCGCAAACCTCCCGCGGACAAAAAAAAAGACCTACAGCGCTAACTGTAAGTCTTTGAAATCTGGTAGCAAGGACTGGAATCGAACCAGTGACCCCAGCATTATGAGTGCTGTGCTCTAACCAACTGAGCTACCTTGCCAGCGCGCCATCAACGATGGAAGCGGCGCATATAGTAAGTTTCGCTGCCGAATGTGTCAAGGGTTGGGCGTTAGATATTTCGAGAAAATTCGAGGATATGGCCTTTAAACTGCTTCTCAAGGTAGTCGGTATGCACGGGTTTTGTATGGCTGTTGCTGAAGCCGTGCGCGGCTAGCTTCACGCTGATTTTGGTTTTTCGACCACGGCCCGGATCTACCAGAATTACGTCGCAGCGGGGTTTGGCGTGATTGATAATAAACTCGGCAAGTAACTGAACGTGCTCGTCTTCGTACAACAGATCACTGCCGATAATCAGGTCAAAAAGCCCCAGTTCACTGCGGTCGTCGGCCCAGTCTGCCCGCTCAAACGCAATGCTTTTGCCGTGATTCAACAGAGTGTTGCGAACCAGAAAGTGTTCAACTTCGGGGTGATAGTCGGTCGCCGTGATGTCGGCTTGGCGCCCGTTGAGCAACAGGCTTGATAGCGCTATACCGCAGCCGATTTCCAAGATGCGTTTGCCCTCAATCGGGTAGTCCAGCATATGGTTTGCCAGCACTACGCTAGACGGCCACAACACGCCAAAAATTGGCCAGGCCGCAGAGGAAATACCCAGGGCCTCGGCCGCGCCCTCGGGGTCGTTAAACTGTTGATTGTCGCGCAGTGTGCACAGATGGATATCAGTATTACCGACATCGATGGTTTGGTAACGCAGGCGCAAAGGAAGGCTATCCATTATGAGTTGAAAGCTCTTTTCTGGATGACCGACACCTGTGTCTGGTTACGGCCTGATGTCTTAGCGCTGTAAAGGGCTCTATCAACGCGCTCAATCAAATCGGCTAATGCTTCCTCGGGCTGCAATTCGCCCAAACCGATCGACACGGTGACGGGGCCGACGTTTTCGTGATGTTGGTTCTGCACGGCTTGCTGGCAACGTTCGGCCAGCGGCAGTCCCTGGTCTAAGTCGCAGCCACCGAATATAAGCAGAAACTCTTCACCGCCCCAGCGTATCACGGTATCGTTAGCCCTTAATGAAGCAATCATTGTGCTCGCAACAGCTTTGAGAACTGTATCGCCGGTGGCATGTCCCCAATTGTCGTTAACTTGTTTGAAATGGTCGATATCAGCCATCGCGATCGACATAGGCAGTTTGGACCCGCGGTGCTGCATGTAAGCTTTTTCCAGCGCTAGCTCTCCGGCTGCTCGGGTCAGGGCGCCCGTTAGCCCGTCAAAGCGCACCATTTCACGGAACGTCTGTTCTTCCAATACTCGAGTCGTCAGGTCGCGAAATATACTCACGTAATGACTGACATTATTCGCTTCATCGGTCAGCGGCGTTATCGTCTCGTTACAGTAAATCAGCTGTTTATTCTTGCCGCGGTTAACAAAAGTCCCCTTGTAAGAACGCCCCTTCTTCAGGGTGTCCCACATGTCCTTATAAAATTCAAAGTCCTGTTCTCCAGAATTGAACATGCTCGGATTTCGACCCAGTACCTCCGTGAGCCCGTACCCGGTGATTGTCTCGAAGGCTTTGTTAACAAATTCGATGGTTCCATGGCTATCGGTGATAAGCACGCCATCATCGGTAGCGTTGATTACGTGGGCAAAGAGCTGCGTTGTTTTCTGCGCGGCTATCAGGCTGCTGATGTCCCGCTGTAACGAAATAGAATGCGTAATCTCACCGGCTTTATTGTGTACAGGAGAAACGTTCCACTCGACCGTGTACGGGCGACCATCTTTGCGGTAGTTAACCGTCGAACCTTGGAAATGGGTGCCGTTATGAAGGCAATGGCGCAGTCTGTCAATCACATCAGGACTGGTTGCTGGCCCTTGAAGAAGGCGCGGGTTTCGTCCGAGTAACTCTTCTTCGTTGTAGCCCGTCATCCGCAGAAAGGCCTGATTTACAAAGACAATACGGTGACCAGCTTCGCCAGAGTTTGCGTCTGTTAGTAAAATAGCGTTGTAAGACTGTTCAAGCGCAAAAGCGATGACGTTCGGGTCGGTGTGGTCAGCAATTGTATTCATATCAGGGGCAACATTTTGCGTGAGTTGATTGTTGTATGTGGCCGTTGTTGCTTGCAATCGCACTTGGCCTGATTTCGCAGAAGGCGGCTTTATGTCAGCGCCAATGTTTAAATGTAACAAAAAATCAGTCAGGCAGTAGGGCCGACCTCATTTTTACAGCACTCAGCGGCCTCGAATACCAGAATCCCTGAGCGATATCGCAACCCTTATTTTTAAGGAAATCCCGTTGCAATTCTGTTTCTACACCCTCGGCAACGATTTTCATGCCAAGAGAATGGCCAAGGGCAATGATGGCTTCGATAACGGGTTCGCTGTTTGAATCAGTTATTTTGCTGACAAATGCCCGGTCGATTTTCAGCGTGCTGGCAGGTAGGCTGGATAGCTGGCTTAAAGACGAGTAACCCGTACCAAAATCGTCGATGGCAAGGCTGAAGCCTTCGTTATGGAGCGCAAGAATCAGCTCCATCTGTTCTTTAGTGTGGCTGAGTGCTGCCTCTTCCGTGATTTCAAGCTCAATGGCGGAGGCCGGCATCGAAAAAGTTTTTAGGGTGTTCAGTAGAACGTCTTTGAACTCCAAGCTTGCCAGCTGCAGGGGAGAAATGTTGATCGCCATCGTTGGAACCTTCAAACCGAAATCGGTCCATTCACGCCGCTGTCTGCAAGCCTCTTCGAGTACCAGCCTACCAATCTGGACGATCAAACCGTTGGCTTCGGCAAAGGGAATAAAGCGCGACGGGCTTACAGGGCCCCACTTTGGATGAAACCAGCGAATCAGGACTTCAAAGCTTTGAAGGCTATCGTCACTCAGGTTGTATTTCGGTTGGTAGGCCAGCCTGAACAGGTCATTATCCAATGCTAGACGAATTTCCAGCTCGAGGTCAGCGGCAGACTTTGTACGTTGTTCAAGCTCCTCAGAAAAGAGCTCCAATTCATGTCGCCCTCGTGACTTGGCTTCACGAAGCGCAGATTCTGCCCTCCGCATCAGGGATTCACTGGTTGTGCCGTTCTCTGGGCAGCGCTTTTGATTTGAGGTTAAAATGGTACTATCGGTGTTTGGTCGATTTATTGAAAGCTTGCATGAGCGAATGGGCATTCAGTATTTTTTGGCAAAAATGCCAAAATCGAAGTATTTATTCTGTATTGTGCGGTCGAATATCCTGACCATTTTTTCTGAAGATATGAATATGAAAAATACCGTCGTACTTATTTCATTGGGCGGCACCATCGCCAGTCTTCCAAGCAGTTCGGGAGGGGCGATTGCGGGTGCTCTTTCAGGTAAAGAACTGATGGACAAGTTGCAGATTAAAAGCGACGGTCCGGTTGAAGTGATCACTCTTTGCCAGAAGCCCAGCAATGCCATTACCACTGATGACCTGCTGCAGCTCAGAGTGTTATGTCTTGAGTTGTCCCAACGTAAAGATGTGGCGGGGTTAGTGGTGTCCCAAGGTACGGACACCCTTGAAGATACTGCCTACTTCCTCGACACGAGCCTGGCGCTTGAAGATACCGCGCTTGTAGTCACCGGTGCTCAGCGCGTGCCCTATGCCAGCGGCTCGGATGCCGGCCCCAATCTTCGCGATGCGTTGAAGGTAGCGAATGCACCGCAGGCAAGGGGCGCCGGCGCATTGGTGGTGTTTAATGAGGAAATTCATGCGGCAAGCTCTGTGCGTAAACTCAGCAGCTATCAGCTTAATGGCTTTGGTTCACCCGGCATCGGGCCGGTGGGGTTTGTCGATGGCGATGAGGTCAGGCTCACCAAGCGGGTGCAGCGCTTGAGTGTAATTGCTCCGGGCGAGCAACTGCCGCGCGTGGATATTCTTCCGGTGGCGATTGGTGCGTCACCGGCCCTGCTTGAAGCGGCGGTAGCCAGCGGCGCCCAAGGGTTGGTGATAGACGCTGTCGGCCGTGGACACGTTCCGCCGAACTGGATGAAACCGCTGGGCGTTTTGAGAGCCGCGGGCGTTCCTGTGGCGGTCGTGTCTTCTACCCAATGGGGCAGGCTCGCAGAAGTCTATGAGTACCGGGGGTCACTGGCTGAACAGGTCTCGATAGGCGTGCTTAAAGCCAGTCACCTTAATGCTAGAAAGGCCCGCCTCAGGCTTATGTGCGCTTTGTCGTGCAATATGCCAATCGATCAGTCGCTGTTTTCCTGACAGTCTGGCTGTAAAGCATAACGACTTTTAATCGATTTTATCCCCGTATGGAGAGGCCTGGGCCCATGAAAGCACGCCGGTCAACGTCGGTCGCCGCAAAGGCCGATCACGCGCCTGTGAAGGCTACACCTGATGTGAAGGGTTCCCGTCACCACGTGATCTACCGGGCGGTCAGCGATGCAGTGATCGAACATCGGCTCAAGCCCGGTGCGCGTTTGCGTGAGGACGCTCTTGCGGAGGTATTCGGCATCAGCCGTACTGGCATTCGCAAGGTGCTGCAGCGGCTTGCTCTGGAACAGTTGATTACATTAACGCCGGGCAAGGGGGCAACAGTGGCACGACCCTCAGCCGAGGAAGCGCGGGAAGTTTTCGATGCGCGGCGGATGATCGAGTGTGCCCTGATGGCTCGCCTGGCTGTCAGCATTACCACCGCACAGGTCGATGAGCTGCGCGCTATGGCTCAGCACGAGCAGCAGATTTTGCAAGGAAATGAGCGAAGCGCGGCGATCAAGATATCTGCGGCTTTTCATGGACGCCTGGCCGAGCTGGCGGGCAATCATGCGCTGGCGCAGTTTGTCGCTCAATTATGCTCGCGTTCTTCATTGATTCTGGCAGTTTATGGTCGTTCGGGTGACCTGGGTTGTGATTGTCATGACCACCACCGACTGGTCGATCTGCTCGATACTGGGGACAGTGACGCTGCCGCGGCGTTTATGCAAAAACACTTATACGCGATCGAAAATTCGTTGTTTATTAGGGAAACCGAGGGCGAAACGCCGAATCTACGTGATGTGTTTGGAGTCTATTAGGGAAACTCTAAATAAGTCTCAAGATTAGCGACAATACGGCCATCGTCAATCGCACAGGATTCGCCGCGACCATGGACCAAGCCACCTTCTTTGAAGCCGGGTACCACACCAAGAAGCGCAAAACCCGTTGCTGGTTTGCAACTCTTTATACAGACCTACTCCGCCTTGCCGGGGCTTATCTTCGCCATTTTAGTAGCCCACCACTGCAGAAACACGAGAGCTAACAGGGTCGATGTTGCCTTTGTTTCGTTCGCTCATATCATTTTTGCACCAGTTTGGCTCAATAAAACTGGGACTGAAGTTGGATGTTCGCGTCAGGAAGAATCCTTCAAAAGAAGTCATTCGGTGTTTTTCCATATATTTCAATGCCAGTCAGTTATGTCTGAGTACTTTTTAAGTTAAGTAATGGATTTTGGTATGAATTCTGCAAATATTTTTTGTATACAATTTTTGTATACATATCAGAATTTCGATTCTTAACTTGAAATTGACAACATTTAATCTCGGGAGATTGGCATGCAACCCACCAACGACAAGGCAATAAGCGACGAAGGCAGCGCACTGCGACCAGTGACCAAGAAAGAAAAAACGTGGGGCTCGTTTGCAATATTCAACGTGTGGGCCAACGACATTCAGTCTTTGTTTGGCTACACCCTGGTAGCATCCCTATTTATTTCATTTGGTGCTAGCGGGTGGACTGCATTTGCCGCCTTGATCGCAGCAGGCCTGTTCGTGATGTACATGGTCAACTTGTCTGGCGCGGCAGGCGAGCGTTATGGCATCTCCTACCCTGTATTCGCTCGCGCCAGTATGGGTACTGCGGGTGCCAAGCTACCTGCGATTTTGCGTGCAGTCGTCGCTATTTTTTGGTATGGAGCGCAAGTCTACTTCGCCTCAACTGCGTTGTCTCTGTTGATCAAGACCATCACAGGTGCCGAATCTGACACGATGTTCCTGGGTTTGAGCGGCGTCGACTGGGTGGCCTTCTTGTTCGTCTGGGCGTTTCACATTTTTATCTTCTGGCGCGGTATGAATTGGGTTGAAGGTTTTTTGAATCTGGCGGGGCCATTTGTGTACGCCGTGATGATTGGCTTGGTGATTGTGCTGTGGAACAAGTCAGACGGACAGCTACTTTCAGCCGCGCAAACTATTTTCGCCAACCCAGAAGCTACTTGGAAAACCGAGGTGTCTGGTTTTGTTGCCATCTTTGGCACGATGGTGGCTTATTTTGCTGCGGTGATGATCAATTTCAGTGACTTCTCCCGCTTCGCAAAAAATAAACAGGCTATGGTCAGCGGCAACCTCTGGGGTTTACCGATGAACATGATTTTGTTCTCGGCCCTAGCTCTGCTCACGACTGCAGGCGCGGCGGTGGTCTATGGTGAAGCCATCATCAACCCTACTGAAATAGTGGAGCGTACGGACAGTGTGCTCTTGAGCATCATCGCAGCGATTACTTTTTTTGCAGCGACCGTTGGCATTAACCTGGTTGCTAACTTTATTCCTGCGGTTAACGGTATTGCCAACTTGTCACCATCAACAATCAGCTTTCGCAAGGCCGGCTTGATCACATCAGGGTTCGCTCTGGTCATTGGGGGTTTGTGGACTGCAGTGATCAGCCAGATTGGTATTGCTGGCTTTGTAAACACGCTGGGCGCGACCCTGGCTCCCCTGTTTGGTATTTTGATTGTTGACTACTACGTGGTGCGCAAACAAGAACTCAGCCGCGAAGACCTTTACAACATGAAAAGTGGCCAATACCACTACAAAAAAGGTTGGCACGACAACGCAGTCATTGCATTTGTGATCGGTGGAATATTCTCAGTGGCCACAGTGTGGGTGCCGGTGCTGAGCGACCTGTCTGGCTACGCCTGGATTATCGGCGCCACATTGGGCGGCATCATTTACTACCTACGCACCAAAAAGTATGAAACTGTCTTGATCCAGTCTGATGCCCTGAAGGACTGAACAAGTTCGAGCACCGTTGGCTGGAGCACCCACCCAGAGGTGCCGCGCGTAAATGTGTAGTGGTTCAATGATTCCGGACACCAAAGTAGGCGGCCTCGGGTTTGTCGAGGCCAGTCGATCAAACCCATAAACAGCGCGCAGGGCAAAATCGACATCGAGTGAAGGGTGGTTAGCAGGCCCGGCCCGCTATCGTATTTGTGCTTGCGGGAGCTGTTGCTCTCGCTCTAGATAATCGTCATTTTTATGTTCATGGCTGTTGCGATTGCTGGTGAATGTCCTAGTGAAACTTCCGATGTAAGGCTTATTCCGATTTCAGATTTGAGTAGCTCTTAAAACGCCCGACAAAAGGCTTGGCTAGAGGGAAGGCCAGGTCGCCATATTTGCTAGTGCCCAAGCCCAGGCCGACTAAGGCCTCAGCGAGTTTGATGGCGGCAGTGACGCCTTCGACGATCGGCAGCCCGACCGCTTCGGTAATTTGTGGGGTTAGATCGGCCATGCCGCCGCAGCCCAGCACGATGGCGCCGATGTTGTCCTCATGCTTGGCTCGCAGACATTCTTCGATGATCAATTGCAGTGCCAAATCTGGGTTGTCCTCCAGTTCCAGCACTGGGATGTCTGCCGCGCGGATGCGGCGGCAGTTGTGACTGAATCCATAACTTTCCAGCAGATGCTCGGCAATGATCATGGTGCGGGGCAGTGTGGTGACGATGGAAAAACGTGTGCTGATCAGGCTTGCCATGTGAAAAGCGGCCTCGGCAATACCAATCACGGGTGCGCGGGTCAGCTCACGCGCGGCATAGATACCGGGGTCGCCAAAGCAGGCAATCACGTAAGCGTCGGTACCCTCGCGCTCACCGGCGAGCACTTCTTCTATAACGCCTATAACACTCACGGCTTCATCGAAATGGCTTTCGATAGAGACCGGGCCGCTGTCCGGTTGGCTGGCCGTAATGCGTGTGCCGGGTGAGGCGACAGCCCGTGCTGCTGAACCTATGGTGTCTGTCATGGCTTGAGTGGTGTTCGGATTAATGACGCGAATGTGCATTTCGATGACCTATGTAAGTATTTGTACACAAAATTTTAGTATAATTGTATACAATTAATATTGTCAAAAACCCATAATACAAACTGGGCCATCAAGGTGAATGATTGGCAGGTATTTTATGCCACGACGCTCTTCTCTAACACGCACAAAAGGTTATGCAGCCATGGGCATCAGCGCCATTTATCCGCGGGATCTTGTCGGTTACGGCAGGAACCCGCCGCACGCCAAATGGCCGGGTAAGGCCCGTATCGCCGTCCAGTTCGTTCTCAACTACGAGGAGGGTGGGGAGAACTGTGTCCTGCATGGTGACAGTCACTCCGAGCGATTCCTCTCTGAAATCGTCGGTGCCGAGTCGTTCCCGGACCGGCACATGAGCATGGAATCTATATACGAGTACGGTTCCCGCGCCGGTGTTTGGCGTATTCTCAAGGAGTTCGAAACACGTGGCTTGCCGCTGACGGTCTTTGGTGTGGCCATGGCACTGGAACGGCATCCTGACGTGGCTGCGGCATTCAAGGAGCTGGGGCACGAAATTGCCTGTCACGGCTGGCGCTGGCTTCACTACCAGGATATGCCCGAGGCGATTGAGCGCGAGCATATGCAGCGTGCAGTGGAAATTTTCCAGCGCCTATACGGCGAGAAGCCGCAGGGCTGGTACACCGGTCGCGACAGCCCCAATACTCGTCGTCTGCTTCTGGACGAAGGCAGCTTTGTGTATGACAGCGACTATTATGGCGACGACCTGCCATTCTGGACCCGCGCTGCCGACAGCAAGGGCGAGTATCACAACCACCTGATAGTGCCCTACACTCTGGACACCAACGACATGCGTTTTGCCTCACCGCAGGGTTTCAACACCGGCGATCACTTCTTCAGCTATTTGAAAGATGCTTTCGACGTGCTTTATGCCGAAGGCAGCGATCAGCCAAAAATGCTCTCGGTGGGTCTGCATTGTCGTGTCATTGGCCGCCCTGGCAGGTTTCGTGGGTTGCAGCGTTTTCTAGACTACATCGAGGCCCATGACCGCGTCTGGGTGACTCGCCGTATCGACATAGCCCATCACTGGGCCGAACACCATCCTGTATAAGTCTTTCCCTATAAGGAGCCACTGTGGCCCAGCGTCCGAACGAACCAAAAACCTATTACGCGCCCACCGGCGGGCACCCGCCGCAAACGCAACTGCTGACAGACCGCGCGGTGTTCACCGAGGCCTACGCCGTGATTCCGAAGGGTGTGATGCGTGACATCGTCACCAGCCATCTGCCATTCTGGACCGGTACTCGCTTGTGGGTGCTGTCACGGCCATTAACCGGGTTTGCCGAAACCTTTTCGCAGTACATCATGGAAGTACAGCCGGGTGGTGGCAGCGACCGGCCGGAAACTGACCCGGGTGCTGAAGCTGTGCTGTTCGTTGTCGAGGGTGAGCTGGCCCTGACCTTGAGCGGCAAAGAGCACAACATGGCGCCGGGTGGCTACGCGTTCATTCCACCGGGCAGCGATTGGGTTCTACACAATAACTCGGGCGAGATTGTGCGCTTTCATTGGATTCGAAAAGCTTATGAGAAGGTTGAGGGTATCGAAATGCCAGAAGCCTTCGTTACCAACGAAACAGTGGTTGACCCGCTGGTAATGCCCAATACAAATGGTTGTTGGAGCACCACCCGCTTTGTTGATACCCAAGACATGCGCTATGACATGCATGTGAATATCGTCAACTTTCTACCCGGTGGCGTGATCCCATTTGCTGAAACGCACGTGATGGAGCACGGCCTGTATGTGCTCGAAGGTAAGGCTGTGTACCTGCTGAACAAGGATTGGGTCGAAGTAGAGGCCGGCGATTACATGTGGCTGCGCGCCTTCTGCCCGCAGGCTTGCTACGCCGGTGGCCCGGGTCCGTTCCGCTATCTGTTGTACAAGGATGTGAACCGGCACATGAAACTGCCGACTTACGGTCGTTAAGCAGAATTTATAACAGCGTGCAGGAGTATGCAGATGAGTGAGCAGTTATTGCAATTAACAGCCGAGCTGCTGACTCCCGAGGCTTTCGTTGCCTTTGGCGAGGTGATTGATCACCGCAGCGCTACATTTTTCATGATTAACGACGGGCGCACCCGCCGCTACCATGACCTGGCCAAGGTCGAAACCTTGGGCGAAGAAGCAAGAACGCTGATCAGTATCTTCGTCAGCCAGCCAGTGCAAATGCCATTGGAGTTGGCCTTTCTTGAGCGTCATCCGCTGGGCAGTCAGGCTTTTGTGCCCTTGCACGGCGAGCGCTTTGTGGTTGTGGTGGCCCCGGCCGGAGACGTTATCGATCCAGATCAGTTGCGGGCTTTCGTGACCGATGGCCGACAGGGCGTCAATTATCGCGCGGGCACGTGGCACGCCATTCAGTCAGTGCTTGACCGCGAGGGCGAGTTTCTGGTGGTGGATCGCGGCGGCGTGGGGCACAACTGCGAGGAGCATCCACTGGCGCTGCAGGTGGTTCTGGAATAGTCGGGATATCGTGCAAAAAAACCTTGTGATGTGGAGTATATCACAAGGTTTTTTGTTGTCTGAGACCCTTCAAGGTCAGAAGTCTTAATCAGACATTAAAGCGGAAGTGCACCACGTCGCCGTTTTTCACGATGTATTCTTTGCCTTCTAAGCGCCACTTACCGGCGTCTTTGGCGCCCGCTTCACCTTTAAACTGGATGAAGTCTTCGTATCCAATCACCTCGGCACGAATAAAGCCACGTTCGAAATCGGTGTGAATTACGGCAGCCGCCTGAGGCGCAGTGGCGCCAATTTTTATGGTCCAGGCGCGCACTTCTTTCACTCCCGCAGTGAAGTAGGTCTGCAATCCAAGCAAGCCGTAGCCGGCGCGAATCACGCGGTCCAGGCCGGGTTCTCCCATGCCCATTTCGTCCAGGAACATGCTTTTTTCGTCGTCTTCCAGTTCGGAGATTTCTGCTTCAATCTTGTTACAGATGGGCACCACCACGGCGTTTTCAGCAGCGGCGATTTCGCGCACGGTATCCAGGTATGGGTTGTTCTCGAAGCCGTCTTCGGCCACATTGGCGATATACATGGTGGGCTTGATGGTCAACAGGCACAGCTCGCGAATCAGCAGCAACTCGTCTTTATTCAGGCCCATGCCTCGCACGGGTTTGCCTTCGTTCAGAACCGGTAGCAAGCGTTCAAAAATATCCAGCTGGGCCTTGGCCTCTTTATCGCCGCCTTTGGCGATTCGTTGTACCCGCCTGATGGCTTTTTCCACGGTGTCCATGTCGGCCAGCGCAAGTTCGGTGTTGATCACCTCTATGTCGTCTGCCGGGTCTACCTTGTTCGACACATGAATAACGTTGCTGTCGTCAAAACAACGCACTACGTGGGCAATGGCTTCGGTCTGGCGGATGTTGGCCAGAAACTGGTTGCCCAGGCCTTCGCCCTTGGAGGCGCCTGCTACTAGCCCGGCAATGTCCACAAACTCCATGGTGGTTGGCACAACACGCTGGGGCTTAACAATTTCGGCCAGCTTGGTCAGGCGTGGGTCGGGCATGGCCACTACGCCGGCGTTGGGCTCGATGGTGCAGAACGGAAAGTTTTCTGCGCCAATGCCTGCTTTGGTCAGTGCGTTGAACAAGGTAGATTTGCCGACGTTGGGAAGGCCGACGATGCCGCAGTTAAATCCCATGGAGTGCCTCTGATTCTGCTGAAAAATGTGCCTAGGGGACAGATTTTAAATCTGTCCCCGCTGTGTGCTTCTTGCTGAGAGACAGATTTTAAATCTGTCTCTGGTTTGAGCGTGTGTCAGGCGTTGGCGTCAAAGCCGTGCAGGCGGTTCATGGCCGCAGCCATGTTGCCGTTGGCAGCGTCTGGCAATACGCGCATGGTTTCATCGAATACCGCCGTTAGCGCTTCGGCTTCCCTTTTGCCCAGGCGTCCCAATACATAGCCGGTCACTTGGCGGGCTTCACCGGGGTGGCCAATGCCCAGTCGCAGGCGCTGGAAATCGTTGGTGCCAAGGTGTGCAACGCTGTCGCGCAAACCATTATGACCGCCGTGGCCGCCGCCTTTTTTCAGTTTTGCGGTGCCCGGGGGCAAATCAAGTTCGTCGTGGGCGATCAGAATCTGTTCGGGGGATATCTTGAAAAAATCTGCCAGCGCTTTTACTGACAATCCGCTGCGATTCATGAACGTTAAGGGATTCAGCAAATGCAGTTCCAAACCTTGCCATTGAATACGGGCATATAGGCCGTGGTATTTCTTTTCGAGGCGAAGCGACTGGCCCGCATCGCGGGCCAGTGCCTCAACGAAGAGGGCGCCGGCATTATGGCGGGTATTCTCGTAATCGGCACCGGGGTTACCCAGTCCAACCACCATGACAATATCCTGTGCCATCTGCCGTCGCCTCCGGAGCAATTACTCCTTGTCTTCGCCTTCTTCTTCATTTCCAGCGGCGTCAGTCTTAACACCTTTAGGCTTATTGATGGTAACAATAGCCTGGTCGTGCTCAGCGCCGTGCTGCAGTGCAGGAATACGAACACCTTCTGGAAGCTTCAGGTCGCTCATGTGCACAATGCCATCCATCTCGACGTCAAACAGGTCGATTTCGATGAACTCTGGCAGGTTTTGCGGCAAGCAAGCTACTTCTACTTGGGTCATCAGACGGAAAGCAACGCCGCCAAAGGTCTTGATGGCTGGAGCCGTTTCTTCGTTCACCAAGTGCAGCGGTACGTGAACGAAGATTTCTTCGTCTTTGTTAATGCGCTGGAAGTCAGCGTGGCTCAGCAGCGGCTTGTACGGGTGACGCTGCAGATCCTTCAGAATAACGCTTTCTTTTTTGCCGTTCAGTTCAATGGTCAGAACGCGGGAGTAAAAAGCTTCGTTTTCCAATGCTTTTTTCAGCTCGTTGTGCCAGATGGAGATGGGCACAGCCTCTTTATGACCACCGTAGATAATGGCCGGGATTTTACGCTCTTCGCGACGCAGGCGGCGGCTCGCACCTCTCCCCTGGTCGTCACGAGGAAATGCTTCAATTACAAAGTCCTGAGACATGGTAAGTATCCTTATTCGTCATCTGCACAGCCCGCGACCAGGCTCTTTACAAATGAGGTTTTAAAAAGCCGGCGGTGCCAGCTATGAAAAGGTACGGGAGCCGTTGTGGCTCCCGTACCGGTATTTGCTTTTGCGGTCTATTTTGAACAGCTCCGATTACTCAGAACGGTTCAAAATTAGATCGGCTTAGACATTCTCGAACATGGCGCTGATAGATTCTTCGTTGCTAACGCGGCGAATAGATTCCGCAAGCAAACCAGCCATACTGAGGGGGCGGATTCTAGCACACTGCCGGGCTTTGTCACCCAGAGGAATGGTGTCGCACACCACCAGCTCGTCCAGTTCGGAGTTGTTAATGTTGTCGATGGCTTTGCCAGAAAGAACCGGGTGGGTAATGTAGGCCACAACCCGCGATGCTCCGTGCTTTTTCAAGGCTTCGGCGGCTTTGCACAGCGTGCCGGCGGTATCAACAATGTCGTCAACCAGAATACAAACTTTGCCGCGTACATCACCAATAATGTGCATAACCTGGGACACATTAGCCTTGGGGCGGCGCTTGTCGATGATTGCAAGGTCTGCGTCATCCAGGCGCTTTGCCACGGCGCGGGCCCGCACAACACCGCCAACGTCGGGCGATACCACGACAAAATTTTCAAAACGCTGCTTTTCAATATCTTCAATCAGTACCGGTGTGGCGTAAATATTGTCCACCGGAATATCAAAGAAGCCTTGAATCTGATCGGCGTGTAAGTCTACGGTCAGTACCCGGTCTACACCAATGCTGGAAATCATGTCAGCAACCACTTTGGCGCTGATGGCGACTCGGCTGGAACGAACCCGACGATCCTGACGGGCGTAGCCGTAATAGGGGATAACCGCGGTGATGCGTGATGCAGAGGCTCGGCGCAGGGCGTCGGCCATCACAATCAGTTCCATTAAATTATCATTGGTGGGATGGCACGTAGGCTGAATGATAAAAACATCGTGGCCACGCACATTTTCGTTAATTTCAACGGTGGTTTCACCATCGCTAAAACATCCGACTGTTGCGTTGCCAACTGGAATATGGAGTTGCTTGGAAATTGCGTGGGCAAGGTCAGGATTGGCGTTGCCGGCAAAAATCATTAACTTGGACACGATAGCATCCTTCTCGGTATCGGCGTGTGATTCAGAAGAAGCAGAAGAAAGATGGCTGGGGTGGCAGGATTCGAACCTGCGCATGACGGGATCAAAACCCGTTGCCTTACCACTTGGCGACACCCCAGTGTCGTGCTTATTTGGCATCATTATAGCTCTGCTAGTTTCTGGTGTAGAGGTGAATGATTCACCCCTCTAGCTACGAACCCCTTGATGCCAGAGGGTCTACTTTCCCAGATGATCCGGGCTGCGGATTCTGTCGGGAAACGTCCGAAAATGCAAGCCCCTGTTCCAGTTAATCTCGCAGGTCCGAATTGTGAAAGCCAATCTAGACTTTCAGCGACGTCAGGATACAGTTTCCGAACTGTTGCTTCACAGTCGTTTTTGTACCCCGAGGCGTCTCCCTCAAAAGCGGGCGCCATTGTCATTTTTGGAGTGTTTCTTGTCAACCCTTTTGCCGAAAAAATCTTGGTGGTTTGAATATTACATTCGGGTTTTAGCACCACAAACCAGTCTTGTGGTGGGTTTGCGGGTGTGAGCTGTTCACCGACGCCTTCGCCGATGGCTGCGTGGCCGCGCACAAAAACCGGTACATCGGCGCCCAAATTCAGGCCCAGTTCTACCAAAGCGTCTTCGTCATGGCCAAGCTGCCACAGGTAATTCAACGCCAGCAGGGTGGTTGCGGCGTTAGAACTACCGCCGCCCAAGCCACCGCCCATGGGCAGTTTTTTACAAATACTGATGGTAACACCGGGCAGCTGCGCCAGCGCGTCCCCGGCCAATGCGTGAGCAGCCTTAATGATCAGGTTGTCGGCATCGGCTACCCCGGGCATCGATTGCGCCAGGCGCACGCCGGGCTTACCGGAAGTCAGCTCAAAGGTCAGTTCATCGCCATAGTCCAGAAACTGGAACAGGGTTTGAATCAGGTGGTAACCGTCAGCGCGGCGGCCATTGATGTGCAAGAAAAGATTAATCTTTGCCGGCGCCGGCAGGGTGATTGTGGTCATAGTGAGGGCCGCTATTGTTGCCGTCATAGTTTCTGTCAGAATTTCTGTCAGAGTTGCCTTAAAAGTTGCCTTGGAACTTGAACCGAGAGCTGTCGTCAGGGCTAAAGGAGCTGCCAGTCAGTAATGGCCATGCGCACGCGTTTCTCGCCCTTGGTGGCAGTGATGCGGGCGGGCAGTGCCGGCAGTTCGGGGCTTGCGCTGTACCAGCGGTCGTATTGAATATGCCAGCCGCTCTGGCGAATAGCCACCAGTTCCCCGGTGCTGTCGAACAGCAGGCGGTAGTCGCCATCGGGCGCGGTTAAGCCCCGCACCCACCAGGTCAGCTGGTTCAATGGCAGGCGCCAGCCCGTCGCCGCTAGTACCAGTTCGTCTGGCTCAGAGGATTGGTAACGCTCGCCGTCGGCCAGTGTCAGTTCAATAAAGTCGGGTGAGCCTTTCAGTCGGGTGCGGCCCATGCCCAGAAAGGCCGAAGACAGGGTCAGATCATAGTCTTCGTTGTGCTGTACCCATTGGGTAATCAGCGCGCTGCCGCTGTCAGAAGGTTGCTTAACGGCGAGCTTGCCGGTCAGTTTCCAGTGGTCAAGATTCTGCCGCTGGCGGACTGTGTCTGCCCAGGATGCGGGCGGCTGGTCGGTCAGACCTTCTGGTAAGGGCTCCAGAGTTATCGTGCTGCAGCCGCTCAGCGTAGCCAGCAGCAGCATTAAAGCAGCGTGGCGCAGTCTCACCTTGGTCAAGGTTGAAAAAAACACGGTTACTCGCCAGCCGTAGCTTCAACAGCGTCGGTACTTGATGCCGGCTGTGTGCCTACCCGCTCAATGGTTTCTAGCAACACTTCGTGCTGGGGGTCCTGTTTTAGTCCCTGTTCCCAGATAATGCGCGCCTGCTCGTCGGCGCCCGTCATCCACAAGACTTCGCCGTAATGCGCGGCTACTTCAGGGTCTGGGAAGGCGGCCCACGCGCGGGACAGGTAATCCAGAGCCTGTTGCAATTTGCCTTCGCGGTACAGTAGCCAGCCCATGCTGTCGAGAATGGCCGGGTTTTCGGGCTCCAGCTCCAGCGCTCGCCCAATCAACTGCCGGGCCTCAAAAAGACGCTCGGTGCGAATGGTCAGAATGTACCCAAGAGCGTTCAAGGCCACCGCGTTGTCGGCGTCGTCGCGCACAATCTGCTCCAAGTCTTGCACTGCTTCGGCGGTGTTTCCCTGGCTGTCCATCATCATGGCGCGGGCGTAACGAATCTGGATATTGTCCGGGTGTTGCAGTAGCGCCTGCTCAATGGCTTCGGCGGCCTGCTGTTGCTGGCCCTGATTCAGCAGCAGGTTGATTTCAATCATCCACAGTGCTTCGGAGCGCCCGGGGTTGGTTTGGCGTAATTGCTGAATGGCATTAACCGCTTGATCGAGTTTGCCGGTTTCAGCCAACAAGGTGCTGGCTCTGGCTTGGGCGGGCAGGTAATAGACGCCCTCGCTTACCGCCTGGTAGTAGTTAATCGCCTGTATAGGGCGGTTTTCATTGTCTGCCAGTCGGCCCAAATAATAATTGGCTTCAGCAGCTTGCTGACCTCGGTTTAGCAAAAAGGTTAGCTCTTTGCGGGCGATGTCACCTTGCTGGTTTTCAATCGCCACCAGCGCGTGGGACAGGCGCAATTCAGACATGTCCGGGTAGCGCTTAACCAGCCGCTCAAATTCGTCTTGCGCGGCTTGCAGTTCGCCCTCATTAACCAACATACGGCCGTATAGAGCGCCCATTTTCTGATTTCCGGGGAAGCGCCGGGTGTTGGTCATCAGGTGGTCAAGCGCAGTGCGTTTTTGGTCGCTGCCGTACAGTAGGTCGCCTTTTAGAATGATGGCCGGTTGGAAAGTGGGGTGTTTTTCCAGCAGCGTTTGCAGTCGCGCCAGTGCCGGCTGCGGCATATCGCGTATTTTCATCAATAAGGCAATGCTGTATTCCAGCTCTGGATTGTCGCTGTGGCGCTCGGCCAAATCCAGATACAGCGTCAACAACTGCTGCTGGCGCTCAACCGAGAGGCCGGCTGCCATGGCTGCCAGACTGTCAAAGTCGGCGTCACCGCCGAGTTCCATGATTCGTTCCATGTACACCAGTGCCAGTGCCAGGTCATTACTTTTTACCGCCTGAATGGCGGCGGAGCGGTGGGCTTCGATGCTGTCGGGTTCCACTTCCAGCCACAATTTCACCAGCTCCTGCTGGGTGTTTTCGCTGTTCAGGGATTGGGCGATGCGGGTTGCCCGCTCAATAACGCCGACATCACGGGACACCTGGGCGGCCCGCACGTAGTGGCCCAAAGTGATATCATAGCGACCGCGCTGCGCGGCAATTTCTGCAGAGGTCAGAAGGTACAGTACTTCAGGCTCGAAATTCCCGTACACCGGCGGAGAGTCGGGAGCCTCAGAGGTAGGCGAGGCGTTGGGTGCAGAGGCATTCGATTCGGCGCCAATCACGTCTGGATTGACGTTATCAAAGCCCGAAAAGCTGCTGCATCCCGAAATCGCAAGGCTCAGCAAGCCGGTGGCGAGAACGCGATGAAGGTTATGATGGCGATTGAAATGACGATTGCCATCAACTGCGCGGTAAAAGAGCCCGAAAAAGAATGTTTGCATGCAAAATTCCGTATGTTGAGCAGGCGTAAAACCCGATGTGGAGCGCCAAAACCGTATAATGGCATAACCGCCAGATGTTGCCTAACGTGTCCGCACTTGCCGCAGCTCAAGGCTTATGGGTGGCAGCGCGGCCTTCAGAACGTTAAAATACCTGTAATATTAAAATTTCATTAATCGCAAAGCGCGCAGGGTTGTTGAATCACAAAATGGCACTGGTAACGCTTGGTATTAATCATCGCACGGCGCCTGTGGCAATCCGCGAACGGGTGGCGTTTACCCCTGAGCGCATGGCCGAGGCCTTTGCAGAGCTGCGCGCGGCTGCCGGAGCAACCGAGGCGGCCATACTTTCGACCTGTAACCGTACCGAAATTTATCTCGCCGCTGACGAAAATTGTGCCCCGCTGATATTGCGCTGGTTGGCCGGTTTTCACAACGTCGATGCCGGCGACCTGGAAGACGTGATTTACGTCCATCATGACAGCGAGGCAGTACGCCATCTTATGCGGGTGTCGGCCGGGCTGGATTCCATGGTGTTGGGCGAGCCGCAGATACTGGGGCAGCTTAAAGATGCCTATGCCCTGGCGCAGGAGCACAAAGCCTGTGGCTCGTTTCTGGCGCGCCTGTTCGAACACACCTTTTCGGTAGCCAAACGGGTTCGTACCCAAACCGCTATTGGCGAAAACCCGGTTTCCGTCGCCTATGCGGCGGTGAGCATGGCTAACCGCATTTTTGCAGACATGTCGCGTAACAAAGCTCTGCTGATCGGCGCCGGCAAAACCATCGAACTGGTTGCCCGCCACCTGGCAGACGCCGGCGTGAAAGATTTCCTGGTAGCCAACCGTACCCTGGAGCGGGCGCAAACGTTGGCGCAGGTCCACGGTGGTAAAGGCATATTGCTGTCCGACATCGCCGAACATTTGCACGAAGTGGACATTATCATTTCGTCCACCGCTAGCCCGCTGCCCGTTCTGGGCAAAGGTACCGTGGAGCGGGCACTGAAAAAGCGCAAACACCAGCCCTTTTTCATGGTGGATATTGCTGTTCCGCGGGACATAGAACCGGAAGTGGCCGAGCTCGATGACGTGTATCTTTACACCGTTGACGACCTGCGTCAGGTGATTGAAGAGAACATTCGCTCCCGCGAGGGCGCCGCCCGGGAAGCCGAAGACCTGATTAATCTGGGTGTGCAGGAATTCCTGAGCCAGCTGCGCGCACTGGACGCCGTATTCACCCTGAAGCAGTTCCGCCAGCGAGCCGAAGATCTGCGCGATGTGGAAACTGAAAAAGCACTTCGCTCTTTGCGCAACGGCGCCGATCCGGAAACCGTGATGCGCAGCCTGGCTCGTGGTATTACTAACAAGTTGCTACACCAACCGTCAATTCAGGTACGCAAGGCCACCACCGCCGGGCGCATCGAGGTCACCGAATGGTTGCGGGAATTGCACCAGCTTGATGCAGAAGAAACTGACCACAAGACCCCCGTTGGAAAACTATGAAGCCGTCTATTCAGTCTCGCCTTGAACAGCTTGTTGAACGTTTTGAAGAAGTCAGCGCCTTGCTCAGCGATGCCGGCGTGATTGCCAATCAGAATAAATTTCGCGAGCTGTCCCGCGAATACGCCGAAATAGAGCCGGTGGTGCAGTGTTTTCAAGCCTGGCAGCACTCCCTTGTGGACATCAACGAAGCGCGAGAGCTGTGTAAAGACGGCGACGCTGACATGCGTGAAATGGCGGAAGAAGAGCTGCGCTCCGCCCAGCAAGCCAGCGAAGAGCTGGACGCAGAACTGCAGGGCCTGATGCTGCCAAAAGACCCGAACGACGGCAAAAACGTGTTTTTGGAAGTGCGCGCCGGCGCCGGCGGCGACGAAGCCGCCATATTTGCCGGCGACCTGTTCCGCATGTACAGCCGTTTTGCTGAACGGCGGCGCTGGCAGGTGGAAATTCTCAGCGCCAGCGACGGCGAACACGGCGGTTACAAAGAGGTGATTGCGCGGGTGGCTGGCAGTGGCGTGTACGGCACGCTGAAGTTTGAATCTGGTGTGCATCGCGTACAAAGGGTCCCGGAAACCGAATCCCAGGGCCGCATTCACACCTCGGCCTGCACTGTGGCTGTTATGCCGGAAGCCGACGAAGCCGAGGCGGTAGAAATCAACAAGGGCGACTTACGGGTAGACACCTTTCGCGCCTCTGGTGCCGGCGGCCAGCACGTTAACAAGACCGACTCCGCCATTCGCATTACGCACTTGCCAAGTGGCTTGGTGGTGGAATGCCAGGAAGAGCGCTCGCAGCATAAAAACCGTGCCAAGGCCATGAGCCTGCTGGCTTCGCGCTTGCAGAATATTGAAACCGAGCGCGCCCATCAGAGCATGGCCGAAACCCGCAAAAGCCTGGTAGGCAGCGGCGACCGCTCCGAGCGCATTCGCACCTACAACTTCCCCCAGAGCCGGGTGACCGATCATCGCATCAACCTGACCCTGTACAAGCTAGATGAAGTGATTGCGGGCGATCTGGATTCGGTGATCAAGCCATTGCTGCAAGAACACCAGGCCGAGCTGTTGGCTGCGCTGGCCGATGACCGCTGATTTTGCTGACAACCCGGGCACCTTTGACCCAGTCACTTTACGCTGTGACGAGTTGCTACGCGCCGCTGCGAGCCGCATCGGCAGTGATTCGCCCCAGTTAGACGCCGAGCTGTTACTGGCCCAGGTAACCGGATGGTCCCGAACTCGCTTCCGTGCTTTTCCCGAACAACACGTCAGCCTTGTGCAGGCGGCCGCTTTTGAGCAGCTTGTAGCCAAGCGCGCAGCGGGTGAACCCGTTGCTTACGTGCTGGGGCAGCAAGAATTCTGGTCACTGCCGTTGCAGGTGAACGCTGCCACGTTGATTCCACGGCCCGATACCGAATGTGTGGTCGAGCAGGCGCTGACCCTGAATCTGCCAGCCCAGGCACGGGTTTTGGATTTGGGTACAGGTACCGGCGCCATTGCCTTAGCGCTGGCCAGCGAGCGGCCTGATTGGGACATAACCGCCAGTGACTTTGTAGATGCCGCCGTCGCCTTGGCGCAGAGCAACTCAGCGGCGCTGAATCTGCCAATTCAGGTGGTGAAAAGCCACTGGTTCGACCAGCTTGCGGCTGTCTGTTTTGATCAACGCTCTAACCGACGTGGCGATCAGCGTCGTGATTTACAGCGTGATTTAAGTGGTGATCAGGGCTTTGATTTGATCGTGTCTAACCCGCCTTATATTGCCAAAACTGATCATCATCTGATTGAAGGTGACGTTCGTTTCGAGCCAGCCTCTGCGCTGGTATCCGGTGCCGATGGCCTGGATGATATCCGCCATATTGTGGCCGCTGCGCCACTTTGGCTGAACGCTGGCGGATGGTTGCTGTTAGAACACGGTTATGATCAGGCGCAGGCGGTGCGGGGATTGCTGGACCAACAGGGCTTTGATCAGGTACATAGCCGTAAGGACTTCGGCGGTAATGACCGAATGACTCTTGGCCAAGCCAGGTAGGGGACGGATTTCAAATCCGTCCCCGCTTTCCGTCTCCGTTTTCTCCCAAGACCGGGGACAGACTTTAACTCTGTCCCCGGTCTGCCTGGACATCCCACCCAAGAGGACAGATTTCAAATCTGTCCTCGATCTGTCAACGGAGCCCTCCATGCTAAGTGACGACGAGCTGTTACGTTACAGTCGCCAGATTTTAATGCCGAACTTTGACATTGCCGGCCAGCAGGCGCTGAAATCCGCGCGCGTCTTAATAGTTGGCTCCGGCGGCCTGGGCTGCCCCGTGGCGCTTTACCTTGGCGCGGCCGGGGTGGGTCACCTGACTCTGGTAGACGACGATCATATCGAAGTGGCCAATTTGCAGCGCCAAATCGCTTTTGAAACCGCCCAGCTCGGTGAATCCAAAGCCGAGCGCCTGGCCGATCGCATTCGCGGTATAAACCCATTAATAACGGTAGACGTGATTCGCCAGCGGCTGGAGGGCGAAGATTTTGACGCCCCTGTGACACAAGCAAGCCTGGTGTTGGATTGTTGTGACAACTTCAACACCCGCTTTGCCCTGAACCGAGCGTGCTTGAAAGCCGGTGTGCCGCTGGTGTCTGGTGCGGCCATTCGTGGCGAAGGTCAGATCAGCGTGTACGACAGCCGCCAGCCACAATCTCCTTGTTACCATTGCTTGTATCCTGAACAAGGTAATGAGGACCTGACCTGCTCCGAAGCCGGTGTAATAGCCCCACTGGTTGGCATGATCGGCGCTGCCCAGGCGATGGAAGCGATAAAAGTCATCAGCGGTGTGGGTAAAACTCTGGTGGGCCGCCTGTTGATTGTCGACGCCTGGAGCATGGAATGGCGCGAAATGAAGCTGGCCAAAGATCCGGCTTGCCCGGTGTGCAATAACAAATAGGGGACAGACTTCAAGTCTGTTCCCGGCTGCTCCCGGCTATTCAGTCCCTCAGCGCCTGAAACCGCGCAATCGCCTCTTTTCGGCTTTCTTTCAAATCCACAATGGGCCTGGGGTAGCCCCCGGGAATCACCCCGCCTTTACCAGGATTGTGAATTCGCTTGCTGTCCAGTTTCGCCAATTCTGGCACCCAGTGGCGGATAAATTCGCCGTCTGTGTCAAAGCGTTCGCCCTGGGTCATCGGGTTGAATACCCGGAAGTAGGGCGACGCATCGGTGCCGGTAGACGCGCTCCACTGCCAGCCGCCGTTGTTCGAAGCCAGGTAACCATCCGCCAGCTTTGACATGAAATAAGCCTCGCCCCGACGCCAGTCAATAAACAGATTTTTGGTCAAAAACATCGCTGACACCATCCGTAGCCGGTTGTGCATCCAGCCTGTGGCATTGAGCTGACGCATGGCGGCGTCTACCATCGGTATGCCTGTTCTACCATTTTTCCAGGCTTCAAAATGCTCGTCGGCGGTGTTCCAGTGCAAGGCCTCGGTTTCGGGTTTGAACGCCCGGTGCATGCTTACCCGCGGGTAGTGGTAAAGAATGTGAATGTAAAAGTCGCGCCAGGCCAGCTCTGTCACCCAGGTAAAAAAACCTTCCTCGTTGTTGTTGGCTTTGCCAAAAGAGCTGCCCATAGACTCCTTTAGTTGCCACGCTGCCTGCACACACTGGCGGCCAGACAGCGCGCCTATAGCCAGGTAAGGCGACAACTTGCTGGTGCCCTCAATCGCGGGAAAGTCGCGATCTTGTTTGTAATCACCCGCCCGCTCTTGCAAAAAGTTCTGTAGAGCAGAGTGGCCAGCGTTCTCCCCTGTGGTCACTAACGCCGGTGGTGCCTCGCCAAAAAGCATATCCACTTCTTTTCTCAGGATCACGTTGTTGCTGTTTTTGACGTCGGCGCCGGCCAACGCGTCGCTCACCTTTTTTGGCACGGCAAACAGCGTGGGTTGCTGTTCTTCCTGCCAGCTGCGCCAGCGCCGGGAAAATGGCGTGAACACCGAATAAGGCTGGCTTTGTTGGGTCAGTACTTCGCCCACCGGCACCGCAGCCTGGTCACGGTACTTGCTGACTTTAACGCCAAGCGTGTCGAACCGCGGCTTCAGGGCTTTGTCGCGACGGCGCTCGTTCACTCCGTATTCTTCGTTGAAATGAACCTGGCTAATCTTGTGCTCGCGGCAAAACGCTTCCAGCGTACCCAGTGACTGCTCAAAGTCTGCGGCGCGCAGAAAACTCAGGGCAATGCCCAGTTTTGCCAGCTCCTGTGCCAGCGCATCGGCGTGGTCTAGCATCAGGTGCACCTTGGCCGCCGACCAGTCGTGGCTGAGCCATTGCCCTGTAGTGACGATAAAGCAGGCTTTAACCGGCTCGCCAGATGAGTGCGCAGCGCTCTGGCAGGCGGCAGCCAGGGCCGGATTGTCGGCGGCTCTGAGGTCGTTACGGAACCAGACCAGCTGAGTCATGGTGTCTCCTGAGTGTTGGCTAAAAGGGTTGTTCAGAGCTAACCGTACGGGTAATTACACTACGCGTAGCGACTAAAACAACGGGTTTATCTATTCGCTGCTATTGTGGTATTGGATTATAGTGATCGCAACATGGCGGCTCAAAAAACAGGAAGATAACCGGCGTATGAAACAGCCCGCAGAGTGCTCTCTAAAGCATTCTCCACAGCATTCTCTAGCCGCTGACCAACGCTGGAAATCCAGCAATGATGACGGCCTGTGGGCCAGCCCGTACACCCTGAAATCCGGTGAAACCCAGCACCACAGCTTGGGCCACTCGCAAATCTGGGTGACGTTGCTGGACATGGAATGGCAAATTCGTTCCCAGCAGGAAGAACAGCAGCAGGTGCCTAAAGACTGGAAACTGGTGACCGGCCACTCACTGCCATCGTCAGACATTCCAGTGCAGCGGTTCATCCGTAACGGCGATGCCGAAATGGTGACCTATGTTCCTGCCATGGCGGACCGCCCAACGGTTATTCGGCCTTACCAGCCGCTCACCATAGCGGCCGAAGGGCAGTGCGTTATCTATGTAGGCACAGCCCTTTGGATGAACGTGTGCATCGGCCCCAAACAGGTGTTGGTGGCAAGCATACCGCTGTCGGAACCGTCGTTGACTTGGGTCGGTAGCAACACCATGGAAGGCGAACTGTGTTATTCCGCCCAAAGCTACGCCCGCCTGGCGTTAGACGCGGTGCCCAAGCGCCCCTGGCGCGCTGTTACCCCGGTTAACATCCACAACCGGCGGCCGCAGCCTTTGTTAGTCGAGCGCTTCAATCTGCCTACCCAGCTGCTATCGATTCACCGCAATCACCTTGGCCAGCTGTGGACACCGGGGGTGAATGTGGAAGTAGACACCGATGTGAACGCCGCCAGCATGCGGGTAGACCCGTCGCCTCCGCCGGCTGCCGGCCCCTGCGAGCCCCTGGGCCCGGCCCGGGAACAAGTCAGCCGCGGGCGCTTTGTGCGCACCCTGGACCGGATATTCGGTTGACCTTTTATTTGGCTGATCTTCCATTTGATTGACCTTGGGTTTGCGCGGTCTTCTATTCGACTGACCTTCTGTTCGAGTGGCTTTTTATTTGATGGGTACAAGCCGGGAGTAAACGTACTGTGTTGGATCAACTAAAACACATGGCTGCCAGCGTGGTTGATGGCATTGCCTGGGGTCAATGGTTCAGTTCGCTGTTCCTGTTTGGCTTAGGCCTGTTATTGGCTACGTTTGCAGCCCGCAGTGTCAGCCGATTTATGGCCAAACGTGCCTCGCGCCATCACACGGTAATGCTAAAGCGCTTGGTGTTTTATGTCATTGTCGTGATTTTTGCGGTGGCCGCCCTGCGTGAAGCGGGGTTTTCGCTGGATGTGGTGCTGGGCGCAGCCGGTATTTTAACCGTAGCCATCGGTTTTGCCTCGCAAACATCGGCTTCCAACATGATCAGCGGATTGTTTTTGCTGGTGGAAAAGCCGTTTGAAATTGGCGACGTAATCGAAGCCGACGCCACCGTTGGCGAGGTGGTCAGTATTGACATGCTGAGCGTAAAGCTGCGCACGCCAGACAACCTGTATGTACGCATTCCCAATGAAACTCTGATCAAAACCAAGGTGGTTAACCGTTTCCGCTTTCCCATTCGCCGGCTCGATCTGACGGTTGGCATTGCTTACGCTGAAGACGTAGAGCGGGTAGAAAAACTGCTGTTGGCGCTGGCGGAAAAGCACCCAACCTGCCTGAAAGAGCCGAACCCATTCGTGTTGGTGACCGGGTTTGGCCAGTCGTCGGTAGACGTGCAGTTTTCATTCTGGGTGCCCAGGGAAAAGCTGGAGGCCAGTCGCAGCAGCATGATGATTGCGGTTAAAAAAATGCTCGACCGGGAAAAAGTTGAAATCCCGTTTCCCCACACCAGCATATACGCAGGTAGCCATTCAGAACCTTTCCGTGTGCAGCTGATGGCACCGCAAAATTTGCCAGACAAGGAACAGCCAGATGTCCAAAAAGACAGCTGACGGCTTAACGCCCGTTAACGGTTCCACAACCGCTGGGGGCGCTACAACCGCTGACGATTTTTCAAAAGTGCGTCTGGGTTGGCGCGAATGGGTGGCTCTGCCCGAGTTGGGCATTGGCCTGATTAAAGCCAAGGTGGACACCGGTGCGCGTACATCGTGCCTGCACACCTTTCGCACCGAGCCCTACACTGAAAATGGCGAGCGCCGGGTAAAGTTTTGGGTGCACCCGACACAGAATGACCTGCAAGAGGTGATTGAGTGTGACGCGCGGGTGCTGGATGAACGCAACGTGTCCGACTCCGGCGGCCACAAAGAATTACGGCTGGTGGTTGAAACTAACTTAGTGGTGGGCGACCAAAGCTGGCCCATAGAAATGACACTGACCAACCGGGACTCCATGCGTTTTCGCATGTTGATTGGCCGTACCGCTATGGCGGGCTGGGCCACCGTTTTCCCGGAAGCATCTTATCTGGCCGGGCAACCGGTATTGAGGAACGAATCATGAAAATTGCCGTGCTATCCCGTAACCGAAAATTGTATTCCACCCGCCGGCTGGTGGAGGAAGGAGTCAACCGCGGCCACGAGGTGCGTGTCATTGACTGCCTGCACTGCTCCATGAACATCACCTCGGCAAATCCTGCGATTCATTATCACCAGCAAGTGCTGGAAGATTTTGACGTGGTTATTCCGCGTATCGGTGCGTCAGTCACCTTCTACGGCACAGCGGTATTGCGTCAGTTTGAAATGATGGGCACGTTTCCAGTCAACGAATCGGTCGCCATTACCCGCTCCCGCGACAAACTGCGCTCGCTGCAGCTGTTAGCCCGTAAAGGCGTTGGCATGCCCGTAACCGGTTTTGCCAACAAGCCCGATAGCGTTCCTGATCTGCTAAAAATGGTGGGTGGCGCCCCGGTGGTTATCAAATTGCTGCAAGGTACCCAAGGCATTGGCGTGGTGCTGGCGGAAACACGCACCGCTGCGGAAAGCGTTATTGAAGCGTTTATGGGCTTGAAAGCCGACATACTGGTGCAGGAATTCATCAAGGAAGCCGGCGGCGCCGACATTCGCTGTTTTGTCATAGGGGACAAAGTCATCGCCGCCATGAAACGCCAGGGTGCTGACGGTGAATTCCGTTCTAATTTACACCGCGGCGGCACCGCCTCGTTGATTCGCATTACGCCGGACGAACGCCGCACCGCAATTACCGCGGCCAAGGCCATGGGCTTGAACGTGGCGGGTGTAGACCTGCTGCGCTCGTCCCGTGGGCCGCTGGTGATGGAAGTAAACTCCTCGCCAGGGCTTGAGGGCATTGAAAATGCTACAGGCAAAAACGTCGCCGGTTTGATCATGAGCTGGATTGAAAAAAACCAGGCCCCCAGCCGCACACAAACCCGGGGCAGAGGATAACCGATGGTACGAGCTCCCTTTGAAATTGCCGGCATTCAGGTTCAGCCGGGCACCCGCCAGACCATAGAAGTTCAGGTGGCCAAGCTGTACACCCACACGCCCTTGCACATTCCGGTGGAAATTGTGCACGGCCGCCGTGATGGCCCGGTACTGATGGTGTGTGGCGCCATTCACGGCGATGAAATCAACGGTGTGGAAATTGTGCGCCGGGTACTCATCAACACGGCTCTGCGGAATTTGCGCGGCACCTTGGTAGCCGTGCCCATCGTCAATATCTTCGGCTTTGTGCAGCGCACCCGCTATCTGCCAGACCGCCGTGATCTGAACCGCTGCTTCCCTGGCAGCGAAAGCGGCTCCCTGGGTGGGCGCATCGCGTATTTACTACGCACCCAGATTATGGAACACGTTACCCACATTATTGACCTGCACACCGGTGCCATACATCGGTTTAACCTGCCGCAGATTCGCGCCGAGCTGAAAACCCCTGAAACCGCCCGCATGGCCGAAGCTTTTGCTGCACCAATTATTATAAACGCCGGCCTGCGCGAGGGCAGCCTGCGCGCCTACGCCGATTCCCAGAACATTCCAGTGATTACCTATGAAGGCGGCGAAGCCTTGCGCTTTGACGAAGTTGTCATCGCCAGCGGTGTTAAAGGTGTGATGCGGGTAATGCGGGAGCTGAAAATGACACCGGCCAAAAAGAGTGTAAAGCCGCCTCGCAAACGCTCCGAGGTTGCAGCCAGTTCCCAGTGGGTAAGGGCCGATATAGACGGCATCATGCGCCCGGTAGCCAAACTGGGGCAAAAAATCAGAAAAGGCCAAAAGCTGGCGATGGTCGCTGACCCTTTCGGGGCATCGGAAACCGCCATCATCTCCCCCTGTTCCGGCATTGTGATTTGCGTGAATAACCTGCCGCTGGTGAACGAAGGCGAGGCGATTTATCACATTGCCCGTTTCGACGAACTCGGCGAAGCAGAAAAAGCCATGGACTATTTCCGCGACAGCATGGAATCGGAAGTCAGCGAAGCGGTATTGCCGGTTCACCCCTGGGATGAACTGCAAAAACAATAATGTCTCCCATTGCGGGCGGGTTGACCAGGGTCAGATTAATCAAGTCCACGCCTACGCAGTGGAGGTAAAAGTGAAAATCATACTTTTGACTGATAAGAACAGGAGAGGGCGTTGGTATAGTGTGATCCTGTCAGTTCTATCACAGCAAGAACACAAAAATAAACGGAGTAGTCTTCCAATGATAAAAAACCAACACGCGCCGCGTATCTGGAAGCGACTGCCGCTGGCGATTGCCATCGCGGCCAGTTTTTCCGGCTATGCCTCAGCTTATACCTTCGACTCCGAGAAATTGGGCGGCGTAGAAGCCCAGTTCAACACCACACTTACAGCCGGGGCTACTTGGCGTACCGAGAACCGCGACAAGGGTTTAGTAGGGCAGGGCAACGGCGGAACAGCCTCTTCGACCAACTACGACGACGGCAACCTGAACTTTGATCGAGGCGATACGGTTTCCAAGCTTGTCAAAGGCAACAGCGAACTGTTCCTCAGTTACGATGTCGACAGCAGTGTGCTCACCCGCGTAGGTGCGCTGGTACGTGGCCGCTACTGGTATGATTTCGAACTGAAAGATGAAAAGCGTCAGTTCACGCCACTAAGCTCGGATGGAAGAGACAACGCCTCCGGCGGTGAAATTTTAGACGCCTACGTATTTACCGACTGGTATTTTGGTAACGTGCCAGTCAGCGCGCGTTACGGCAACCAAGTGGTTAGTTGGGGTGAGAGCACCTTTATTCCAGGTGGTATTAACGCCATTAACCCGATTGATGTGAATGCTTTCCGTGCGCCGGGTGCTGAGCTCAAGGATGCGTTGCTTCCGGTAGAGATGTTCTACATTTCCGCGGGTATCACTGAAAACGTTACAATAGAAGGCTTTGTTCAGACCGACTGGGAAAAAGTGCGCACCGATGATTGCGGCACATTCTTCTCCACGGTGGATTTTGTGGCGGATGGTTGTGGGCCTGTTTATCTTGCCGGCCAATTACCGCAAAAAACCAACGCACTTGTACCGCAAGCAGTTGCACAAAGAGTTGGTGATCGCGAAGCTGACAGCAAAGACCAGTTTGGTGTGGCCTTGCGTTGGTATGTGCCTGCCTTGAACGATTCTGAAATTGGTTTCTATTACATAAAATACAACAGTCGCTTGCCATACATTAGCGGTATTGTGAACCAAGGGGCAAATACAGGAACCACTCCAAGCGTTTATGTTGAATATCCTGAAAATATCGACCTGTTTGGCATTAGTATCAACACCACGATACCGGGTGGTTGGTCGCTAGGTGCCGAGTACAGCTTCCGCCACGATACGCCGATCCAGTGGAATGCCTTTGAACTAATCACCGGGGGACTTCAACAGAGTCCTCGATCTGCTGTAGCGGCATCGACCGATCCAGCTACTGCAGCTACTTCTATTGCTTTCCCAAATGATCCTATTAGCTTGCTCGCAAAAAAACGGCTTGAAGAGGCTGGCTTGTCGAATATCGCGTCGCTGTCGGGACAGGATGTCGATGGTTATGATCTTTACGATGTATCCCAGGCTCAGTTTACGCTGATCAAGTTCTTTGATCAGGTTATGGGCGCGAGCCGACTGTCACTGATCAACGAAGTTGGCGCTACCTATGTACACAGTCTTCCGGGCACAGATGAAGCCCGTTATGGTCGATCAGGAACATATGGTTTGGGACCGGTACCTTTAGCACCCCCTGTGGGGCCCATAAGTGATTTTTGTACGCGGGCTAACCTCAACGCTGCCTACTGCGAAAATGAAGGCTTCACCACCGACTTCTCCTGGGGCTACCGCACTCGTTTGGTATGGGATTACCTAGATGCATTCTCCGGCGTAAACCTGTTCCCGCGTCTGGCCTGGAGCCACGATGTGAAAGGCTACGCCCCGCAACCCGGTGGTGCGTTTAACGAAGGCAACAAGTCTATTGGCTTGGGCTTAGAGGCGGTTTATCAGAACAAGCTCAGTGCTGATGTCAGCTACACCAACTATTTCGGTGGCAAACCCTATAACGACTTCAGAGACCGCGACTTCATCAGCGCGAGCGTTTCCTACTCGTTCTAATCCGTCTCTTATTCGTTTAGCGAGGTATTATTTATGAAATTGAACAAGAAACTACTGACCACCGGAATTCTTGCGGCATCGCTGTTCAGCATGAACGCCTTTGCCGCGGTGTCAGACAGCGAGGCCGCCAAGCTGGGCGATACGCTGACCCTGATGGGCGCAGAGCGAGCCGGCAACGGCGGTGCTATTCCAGCCTTTGAGGGTGGCTTGACCACCCCGCCGGCTGGCTACCAGAACGATGGTATTTACGTGAACCCGTTCCCGTCAGATACGCCAGAATTCACCATCAATCGCAGCAACGTCGATCAGTACCGCGCTAACTTGTCACCGGGTCAGGTGGCGATGATCGAAAAGTACGACAACTTCGTGATGCCGGTGTACCAAACCCGCCGCACCATGGCGTACCCGCAAGCCGTGCAGGAGCAAACCCGCGCCAATGCCACCACAGTGACATTGAAAGAAGGCGGTTCCGGGCTGGAAAATTATCAGGCCGGCACGCCTTTCCCGATGCCACAAAGCGGGCTGGAAGTTTACTGGAACCACATCACCCGTTACCGCGGCGGCTCGGTGCTGCGTAATATCGGGCAAGTGACTCCCACAGAAAGCGGTGATTTCAGCGTCGTGCGGTTTCAGGAAGAGCTGACCTACCGCACCTTCCTGGAAGACGCGAACCAAAACCCAGACCCCAACGTGCTGTTTTACTTCAAACAGGCCATTGTGGGCCCGGCTCGGCTGGCAGGTAATGTGCTGCTGGTACACGAAACCATCGACCAGATCGCTGAACCCCGCCGTGCGTGGATTTACAACGCTGGCCAGCGTCGTGTTCGCCGTGCGCCTCAGGTCGCGTACGACGGCCCGGGCACCGCGGCCGACGGCATGCGTACCTCTGATAACCTGGATATGATGAACGGTGCCCCAGACCGCTACAACTGGGAGCTGGTGGGCAAGAAAGAAATGTACATTCCGTACAATTCCTACAAGCTGCTTGATCGTGATGTCAAGTACACCGATATCGTGCGGCCTGGCCACATGAACCAAGAGCTAACCCGTTACGAACTGCACCGGGTATGGCATGTGCGCGCTACTTTGAAGGAAGGCGAACGCCACATTTATGCCAAGCGTGACATCTACTTTAACGAAGATTCCTGGCAGGCAGCGGTGATTGACCAGTACGACGGCCGCGGCGAGTTGTGGAGGGTGTCAGAAGCCCACGCTGTTCAGTTCTACGATCGCGATGTGCCCTGGTACGCCGTTGAAGCCATCTACGATGTGCTTTCTGGCCGCTACCTGGTGCTGGGCCTGACCAACGAAGAAGCCAACCCGTACGAGTTCGGTATTCAACGGCAGTCCCGTGACTACACTCCGGCCGCGCTGCGCAGGTCTGGTGTACGCTAGCTCTGAAGACAGTAGATTGTAGAAAGCACCTTGTAGAAAGTACTTTTTAAAGAGAAAGTACCTGAAATAAAAAGGCGGGCCTTGGTGCCCGCCTTTTTTATGCTAATCTGCGCTGTACCTTAATCGCGGCCGCTAAGCCGTCGATCATAATGCCACTTTTGGAATTTGCCGGTCAGCGCAGGGCCATTATTCGCCACGCGCCGGTATCGACGGGGCAGTGCGTGAAACAAGTTGAAAAGGGTAAAGCAGCAAACGACGAATTCCAGACCGCTAACAGCGCGCTCCAGCGCGGCGAGCGGGTACGCGAGCTTCTGCAACAGCGGGTAAAACTGCCATTTGATGAAAAACATCTGCAAGGTTTGCTGGTTCGGCCAGAGTTAAATCAGTTGTTGATGGGCAGTGTGGTGCCCGCCGGATTGCTGAACATTTACGGCCCCTGTGGTTATGGCAAATCGGCCGCCGCTATGCAAGCGTTGTTGGCGTCAGATTTCTGCTCCGCGCATTTCCGCTGGGTAACTCTGAACGCCCAAGATAACGCCCCTGAACGTTTTTTAATGCTGCTGGCGGTAGCGCTGAATCAGCCTGAACCCGTACACAGCGGCGCGTTTTCGGACGGTTTGCAATGGTTGCTGGCGGCTACAGAGCGGCCCGATTCAGCCAGCCTTTTGCCTAAAGTGCTGGTGCTAGACAATCTGGATGCAATCTGCAATCCGGCGGCCTTGGCATTGTTGCAACAACTGGTGGACAACCTGCCAGCTCAACTGCGCTTACTCGGTATATCCCGTGGCCCGCTGGCTGTCAGCACCCATTCGCTGGATCTGCAAAACCGTTTCACCAGCCTCGGCCCGGACAAACTCGAATTCAGTCGCAGTGAAGTGTTTGAATTTTTCGCCAGCGAACTGCAGCAACAAAAGTTGACCACCGTTTCGGTCGACAATCTTTACAGCCTCACTGAAGGCTGGCCAACGCCCCTAGCGCTATACCGTGGTGAGTTGCGCAGTGGCCGCGAACGTAAAGCCTTGCAAGACACTGCAAGCGTTCAGCGATTTCTGGCGGATGCCGTATTGGGCCATTACACAAACGCGCAGCTGTTAGCGCTGCGTGCACTGGCCGAACTTGATGTGTTTTCTGACGATCTATTCGCATCGCTGGCGGATACCACGACTGAATTAGCTTTATCACCTTCACAAACAGCGCTCGCGCAGACAACGCCTACACCAGTAACACTCTCTCAATTAGTGCCCTCACAGGCGGTCGAGCGCGGCTTGCCTGCAAAGCTTATGGCCGGGCGTGGCCGCTGGTACCGGCTGAATCCGCTGCTGCTGGACTGGTTGCAAACGCCGGTGTTGAACGGCAGTGCTCAGCGCATGCTGCGGGTGAGTGAGTGGTTCGCCCAGCGCCGTCAGTACTCAGAAGGCTTGAAATACGCTCTGATGTCTGCAGACGTGGGACAGATCCGTCGCATGGCAGCGGAAGGCTCCGAGGCTCTTCTTCTGGGGCAAGACACCGCATCGTTGCTACGCCTGAAGTGCAGCCTGCCGGCAACCGCGCTGGCCGCCAATCCACGGCTGCGGTTGGTTTTTGGTTGGGTACACGCTATTGGCGGGCAATGTCGCCAAGCAACAGAGTTGGTTGAGCATTTGGGCAAGGTAGAAACACACGACATTCCGCTTGGGCGAATTCAGGCTTTACAGGCGTTTATTGCTCGCGGCCAGGGCCAGGTAGAACCGGCCCTGGTGTTGGCCGAAGCTGCTCTCGAAGATTCGGAGTTATCCATTCAGGGCCAACTGGTTACTCAGCTGGTGCGATCCAGCGCCTTGTGTGCCCTCGGCCGTTTCGCCGATGCCCGCCAGGCCAGCCGCGAAGCCGCACGCCTGGCGCGACAGGCTGGCGATACCGGCTCCGAGGCCTTGGCGGTTTACGCCCATGCCCGCATCGAACTGAGTAAAGGCGAGCTTCGCCACACCGAACACCTGCTGCGCAGCAGTCTGGACACAGCCATGCAAGAGTTGGCGCGGCCGGCGCGGGTAGGGGAAATCCGGCTCCAGCTGAATCTTGCGCTGGTGCTGTGGCACCAAGGTAGGTACCAGGATGTAGACCGGGTTTTGGCCGTGTGCACCCGGCAGGCCGAACAAACCCGAGATCTGGGCCTGTTAATGGCTATGTGTTTGCGGGTACTTATCTGCCGCAGCCAGAGCCATTTTGACGAAGCCTTTGCCTGGATTGCCCGCGCAGAACGCACCATGCAGTCATGGCAGGTAGACGGTGAACTTTACGTGCCGGTATTGGAAGCATTAAAGGCATCGTGCTGGCTGGCCCAGCGCGAGACTGACAGGGCGGCCCAGGCGATGACCAAAATAGTGCCTTATCGCCAAGCTGGCTATTCACCGGAACTCTTCCCCACCATGCCGGGGCTGATGGACTGCCTGCAAGTGCGCGTTGCCATGGCCCGCGGGGAATATGGCGCGGCCAGAACCCAGCTGAATGGCTTGCGTGCTGGCTACCGCGATTCCATGCCCATGGGCGTAGACCTGCACATGAGCCTGTTAGACGCCGTGCTGCTTGCCCGGGGAAAAAGTCCTGCCCAAGCCGTCAAGCGCCTGGTCAGTATTGTTGAGTTGGCGGCCAAAGAGCATTTCATCAGCCCGTTTACCGAGCTCAAACAAGAACTTGAGCCGCTGCTACGGCAAACGCTTGATCAGCTTCCAACCGGTGTTTTCACCGATGCTCTGGTAAAGCTGTTTGGTATCAAGGCAGCGACGAGTGCGACGAGGGTGACTGTGCCTCTTGCCGAGCCCATCAGTGAACGGGAAAAAGGCGTGTTGGAATGCATTGCCCGCGGCCTGTCTAATCAGGAAGTTGCAGACAAACTACACATTTCACTGCACACCGTTAAAACCCACGCACGCCGAATAAACGCCAAGCTGGGTGTGAAATCCCGCACCCAAGCCATTGTTCGGGCCCGCGAACTGGGCGTGCTTTAGCCAGCCATGCTTCGAGAAAACAGCTACTTGGAGACAACAACGGTTTCTAGCTAAAGACCGCCTTTAACGTGGCAGCAGCTCGTCAACAGAGCTGGCGCTGGCCAGCTGTTGCAGATGAGCCGGGTTTTGATCTTGCAAGATTTCGGCAAACGCCTGATCGTACACGGTCAGATCGTTATGGCTGATCATTGCCGTTATCTCGTCGATGTACTCGTCACCACGCTCGGAGTAAAGTTCTAACCCTGCAGCCAGTCCCTTGCCAGACAGCGGTTCCTGTTGTTTGCGATCGGTTAGGCGAATATCCCGCAATGTTTGATAGGCAGGGTGACGGTTCAGGTTCTCTATATAGGCCCGTATCGAACGATATGGCGAAGAAAACTTGGCCACCTCGTGGCTGGCGCCCGATACCCGGCTAAGCGGCACCAGGCCGCAGCCAGCGGTGAAACACCATTGGCCGAACAGATTGTTACCTTCCACCGCAAAGCGCGACGTGCCCCAAGCGGACTCGTTAGCCGCCTGGGCCATAACCAGCGACGGCGGTATTACGTCCAGGCGTCTTTTTAGCTTGGCAATCTGGGCCTTGCCCACTGGCGTGAGGTCGACCCGTAGGCGTTTGGCTTCGTTTTTCAGCCATTGTTTTTCTTTGCCGGTAAGCTGGGATTTTGCAGCCAAAGCGTCCAAGTACTCACGTTCCAGCAAAATGCGGCTGTTTGCCAGCACAATGCGTGGGAACAGAAATTCAAAAAAAGCGGCTTTTTTTTCGTCAGTATCCGCGTAGCTAGAAAAATCGGGCAAGGGCGCATTGGCCCAGCCGGGTAGCGCCGGTAGCGTGGCAAACTGAAATCCCTCGCCGGCATTGTCAAGGCTGCCGAGTGCGCTTGGCGACGGTTTGTAAAATGCTCCAAACAAAGCACCGGCAAGCAGTAATAGAATAAACGCCAAAGCATGACGTTTTTGGGCAGCGGGGGAAGGTGCGCCTGTGTTGACTGACATATCACCTCTAGGCTTGATAATAACCTTATGGGTTACTGTGATTAAGTGATCAAAATAACAGCAGCTCAGACAATATACAAAAATCCCCGAGCCGCAGTGCGCGGGCCGGGGATTTTTTCAGGCTCGGCAGAAAATTGATCAGAAGTACAATTTCATACCGGCCATAACGCCTTCATCCAGGTTCAGATCGCTGCGACCATCCAAATCTGTGTTCAGGTAGCGGTAACCGGCAAACAGCTCTGCGTTACGAATCACACGGTAACTAACACGGGCTTCAAGGCTGGTCATGTCATCGGAATCGCCAAACGCCAGAATGCTGGGGGCATAGTGCAGGCCGCCAGTCACTGACAAACCCGGTACATCGGGAATGTTCACGGTTGCATAGCCGCCCAGCGCCAAAGCGCCACCGTCGACCCGGTCATCGTCCCAACCGATCAGGCGCATACCAAGGCCTGCAGTGGTCGGCAGATTACCAAGGGCCGTGCGGCCTTGGGCGTGAAAATCGACGTTGCCGATGTGGCGGCTGCCTTCGTGGTAGGTATAACCGGCGCCCAGTTGCATGTCGTCGCGGCTGTCAAAGAAGTTCACCTGTGCTTTTACGGACTCTGTGGTCAAGCTTACATCAACGTCGCTGGCCAGCGCAGGCGCTGCGCCTATAGCAAGTGATAGGGCCATCAGGGAAATACGGGAGGCTTTCATAATGCTACCTTATTGGTAATGAACGGATCATGAACGAGCGTGGAAGCTGCCGGCAATGGCGGAAGATTCTGTACGTGATGGTAAAGCGCGCGCCGGAAACCCACAACTTAAAAGCCCGTAACCGCTAGGTATAAACGGTCAGCACAATCCGTATTTTTTTGCGGCTGATTTTAAAATGTCTAAAAATAGACGGAAACGGGTGTAAATCGAGCGCTCAATGCTGGGTGTCGTCTTCCAACTGGTCCAGTTGGTCCAGGTCCTCCGAGCTTACATTCTGTGCTGGTACCCGGTATTCCTCATTGGCCCAGGCGCCCAGGTCAATCAACTTGCAGCGGTGCGAACAGAATGGGCGTTCTGGATTGGCATCGGTCCATTCCACGGCTTTATGGCAGGTGGGGCATTCAACGTTCATGGCAACCTATAGAATCATGGGTGAGAGAAATCTATCTAATCATTTATAAAATAAGAAACCGGGCGAAATCAGTTTAACAAACCGTCAGCACTTCCACACGGCTGCCTGCTTCGTCGGTTACAAATCGGAAACGCACATTGACATCGTACAGATGCGCGCCGTAAATCCGTTCTTCTTCGCGGCCGCGGCGAAACGAAGGCCGCGGATCGTAACTCACAACATCTTCAATCAGCGCGGCGAAATCCGGATATTTTTGTAGGGAGCTCTTTGAAGAAGGCCCTGCACAAAGCTCGCCCAGCTGCTGTTTTGCCTCGGGCAAAAACACCACCGGCAAGCGCTCCAGCGGTGCCTCCTCGGCCCAACCCAGATGCGCACCGCAAACCGAGTCGGCAAACGGCAGGTAGGGCTTTATGTCAAGAATTGGCGTGCCTTCAATCAAATCGTGATCACTGATTTGTAACACCAGTTTACCTTGCTTACGCACCAGCCCGCGGTTACGCACTGCCGAAAGCCCCAGGCTGTTGGGGCGAAACGGCGAACGGCTGGCAAACACCCCAATCTTGCGGTTGCCTCCCAAACGGGGTGGCCGCACCACCGGCCGCCACTCGGCTCGCACCGCCTGATGAAACTGAAACGTCAGCCATAAATGGCTGGCGCTCTCCAAACCGCGAAAAGCGTCCTCGCGGTCAAACGGCGGCTGAATCAATAAGTCGGCGTGGGCATGGCGGGTTAAGCCCGGCTGCCGCGGCACGCCGAACTTGTCGGCAAAGCAGGAGCGAGTGATGGCAATCGGAGTCAGAGTCAGTGCTTCAGTGGCATCTTTTTCGTTATGGCGAGGCATAAGGGTTAGTTGCGCCGAACAATGTTGCCAGAAAAATACATCTCCAGCCGCAAAACCAGCGAGCTATCGTCTTTAAACGAGTTGTCTCGTGCAAACTGCAGTGCAGGAATAACCTCTCCGAACAACCAATCGCCGTACATACGATAGCGCCAGGTAATGTCGGCAAAGGCTTCCGTGGTCCGCCAACTGGGCTGGCTTTCACCCAGTACACCAACACGGGGCGTAAGCACCGCACGGTTATTCATCCGTTTGCTTACACTGAACACTTGGGCCGCCACAAACTCCCTGTCACTGTGCACCCACTCCAGCTCGGATGAGTTTATAAACTCCCAGCCCTTACCTAAATCGTGCCGCGCCTCAAACCAGCTGCGCGAACCCCAGCCGTTTTGATGGTAATAATAAAAACGCTGTTGAGCCAGCAAGCCCCAGTCGCCAGATGGCCGCCAGTTCTTGCGCACTGTGGCGCGCCAGAAAGCATCGGGGGGTAAGTGCAGGCGCGCGCCAAAATCATTGGAGAAATTAATCGAGTCACCCACCTGGCCCAAAAACCGGAGAGCACCCGTGGTGCCGGTTGAAGAGCGTTCCGGTTCCGTAAGCTGACGGTCGCGCTGTCGCTCTGCCAGCGGAATCAGCTCTTCGCTTTCGCTTTCAATGACCAGTCTCAGCTTTTTGCGGGCGGTGGGTATGTCCAACCGAAAGCGCGCCTCTGGCTCAAAATTCAGCACGGTACCGGCACGGGTTTCGGTGGCAAAGCTTAGGCGCAAATAACTTTCGTTCAACGGCAGGCTATGACTTTCGCCGGACAGGGTTCGGTCTGCCCACTGCCCCAGCTGTCCCATACGCTCCCCCTGAGTGCGCTCCTGCAACAGCACCCAGTTGCTGAAGTTCAGCCAATAAGAATCTTCCGGCTCGGCCCAGTAGTCCTCTGGGGCGAAGTCGTAAAAGTTGCTGGGTAACGCCTGCGGAGCAAGGTGCTGGGGAATAGATCGTTGGTGAAATTGTATTGAGGGTTCCAGTGCATAGGCTGCGGGCGCTGTAAGTACTGCAGCAATAGTAAAGAAACCAGCACCAAACACCTGGCGCCGGTTAATGGCCAAATTCCACCAGCAGCGCATTGTGGGCGTCTCGCACCTGTTGGCGCACGTTGTCTTTGGTGCCGCCGTTATCAATAATCAGGTCGGCCTTTTCAAGCCGCTGCTGGCGCGGAATCTGTGCGGCAATAATGCGTTCAACCTGGTCCCGCGGGTTGTTGTCCCGCGCCATGGTGCGCTGTATTTGCACGCTCTCTGGGCTGTCTATAACAATTACTCGCTCGGTCATGGTGTGCTGAACCGTTTCAAATAGCAGCGGCGATACGAGCAATACGTAAGGCAAGTTGTAGTCGTCAGGCTTTAACTGGCGTTCCAAATCCGCGTGGATAATGGGGTGTATCAACGCTTCCAGCCACCGACGCTCGTCGGCGTTGTCAAACACCAGCTTACGCAAAGCTGCGCGATTCAGCGCGCCACCAGACATCAGAATGTCGTGACCAAAATGCTCGGCAATCAGCTCCAGCGCTCGGGTGCCGGGTTCTACCGCCTGGCGGGCGACATCGTCTGCGTCTATCCAATGCACGCCAAATGCGCCAAAGAGGCTGGCAACCATCGATTTTCCTGATCCAATACCACCGGTCAGCCCCACAATTTTGGGTGCCATACGCGCGCCTACTCCTTTTGTAACCAAGCCTATATAACCAGACTTATAAACCAAGCCTATATACCAAGAAAGCGGAACCACACACTAACAATGTCATCACCAAACCATAAGCACAGCAAGCCAGCTGTGGCTAAATAAGGCCCAAATGGCATGGGTACCTCTCGGCCTTGCTGTTTGAACACCATCAAGGCTATACCAACGGCTGCGCCCACAACAGAGGATAACAGAATAACCGCCGGCAATAACGTCCAACCCAGCCAGGCGCCCAACGCTGCCAGCAGCTTGAAATCGCCGTAGCCCATGCCTTCCTTGCCGGTAACCAGTTTGAACAGCCAGTAAACTGACCAGAGAGCCAGGTAGCCCACTATGGCGCCCCAGAATGCTTCGTCAAAAGGCACCAGCTGGCCAAAGTAATTCACCATCAGCCCTAACCAAAGCAGGGGCAGGGTTATGGAGTCTGGCAGCAGTTGAGTATCAAAATCAATCATCGTCAGCGCCACCAGCGCCCACACCAGCAATAACGCCCAAAGCGCCGCAGGCGTTGGTCCCAGCAGGTACACGGTAAGTACCGAGAACACCGCTGTCGCTAACTCAATAATCGGGTAGCGCGCTGAAATCGGTTCGCTGCAATTGGCGCATTTGCCTTTCAGCACCAGGTAGCTGATGACCGGTACATTCTGCCAGGCGCGAATACCATGGCCGCAGTGGGGGCAGGTAGAGGCTGGCTTTGACAGACTCAGTACCTTTGACGGTTCCCGCTTGGCCCCCGGCACTTCCAGCAGCTCTTCACACTGGCAGCGCCACTCCTGCTGCATCATCGCCGGTAGGCGAAAAATAACCACATTCAGAAAACTGCCAATACACAAAGACACAAAGGCAACCGTGGTGTACAGCAACCAGGGTGTATCCAGAAATATGCTTAAATCGACCATGAATTACCCAACAACCTGGCCCATTTGGAAGATCGGCAGGTACATAGCGATAATCAAACCACCCACCAGTACGCCCAACACCGACATAATCATCGGCTCCATCAGCGCAGTCAGGTTGTCTACCATGTCATCCACAACGGCCTCGTAGTGCTCGGCTACTTTTTCCAGCATTTCGTCCAGATTACCGGATTCCTCGCCAATCGCCGTCAGTTGAACCGCCATCACCGGAAACACATCCTGCGCCCGCATAGAGGCTTGAAGCTGGGTGCCGCCGGAAACATCATTGCGAATACGCATAATGGCATCGCGATATACGGCGTTGCCGGTAGCGCCCGCAACGGATTCAAGAGCATCTACAAGGGGAACACCGGCTGCGAACGTTGTTGATAACACCCGGCCAAACTTCGCGACGGCGGATTTGTCCAGAATTTCACCCATAACCGGCACTTTCAGCACATATTTGTCGACAATATCTGAAAACTTCTGTGACCGTCGTTTTGATTCTTTGAATAAAACGATGGTGCCGATAATGCCCAGCATTACCACAAACCACCAGGTCTGCATCCATTCTGACAAGCGCACCACCATCTGGGTAAATACTGGCAGCTCTGCACCAAAACCGTTAAAAAGCGATTCAAATTGCGGAACTACTTTTACCAGCAATATGGCCGTTACCACGATCGCAACCACCACAACGGCGATCGGGTAAGTCATTGCTTTTTTTACTTTTTTCTTTAGAATTTCTGTTTTTTCCATGTAAGTGGCGATACGGTCGAGCATTTTCTCGAGCGCACCGGCCTTTTCGCCGGAATCCACCAAGTTGCAGTACAAGTCGTCAAATTGGCGGGGGTGTTTACGTAACGATCCGGCAAAACTGTTACCAGAAGCAATGTCGTTCCGAACCGACATCACCAGTTCCTGTAGACCTTTGTTTTCTAATCCATCGGCCACAATGTCAAAGCTTTGCACCAGGGGTACACCGGCTTTCATCATGGTGGCCAGTTGTCGGGTGAGCATAGCAATGTCAAAGGGGGTAATTTTTTTGCTGCCACCGAACAACGGCTTGGATTTCTTTTTCACCTTATCTGGAACTATGCCCTGCTTGCGCAACTGGGCCTTGGCCAAAGCCAAGCTTACGCCAGACAGCTCACCCTTGGCTTTGTTGCCGCGGCGATCTTTGCCTTCCCATACATAGGATTCCAGTTTATTCGCTTTTTGAGCCATGCTTAATCCTTGGTCACGCGGTTGGCTTCTTCAAGGCTGGTCAAACCCTCAATCACCTTTAACAGGGCGGATTGGCGCAGGGTTCGGAAGCCTTCAGCCTGAGCTGCTTTTGCAATCTTGATAGAACTGGCTTCTTCCATAATCATGTTGGCCAGCTGCTCGGTCACTTTAACCACCTCGTAAATGCCGACGCGGCCTTTATACCCATTAGTGCATTTATCACAGCCCTTCGGGTGGTACAACGTGAACCCGGTTGCAATTTGTTCAGTTGAGAACCCTTCGGCTAAAAGGACGTCTTTCGGGATGCTTCCAGCCTGTTTGCAGCTGCAAAGTCGCCGGCCCAGGCGCTGGGCAATAATCAGGCTAACAGACGTGGCAATGTTAAACGCCGGCACGCCCATGTTCATCATGCGGGTTAAGGTTTCGGCGGCGCTGTTGGTGTGCAGCGTGGACAACACAAGGTGACCAGTTTGTGCCGCTTTGATGGCAATGTTAGCGGTTTCCAGGTCTCGAATCTCGCCCACCATAATAACGTCAGGGTCTTGCCGCAAAAACGCTCTTAGAGCCTCGGCAAAGCCAAGCCCTACCTTGTTGTTCACGTTGACCTGATTTACGCCTTCCAGGTTAATTTCCGCCGGGTCTTCCGCCGTGGAAATATTGCGCTCGTCGGTGTTTAGAATATTCAAGCCAGTATACAACGATACGGTTTTACCGGAACCGGTGGGGCCCGTCACCAAAATCATACCTTGGGGCTGCGCCAAGGCGTCCATATACAGCTTCTTCTGATCTTCTTCATACCCAAGCGCATCAATGCCCAGCTTGGCTTGGCTGGGGTCCAGAATTCGCAGTACGATTTTCTCCCCCCACAGCGTGGGCAGTGTGTTCACCCGAAAGTCGATGGCCTTGGTTTTGGATAGCCTCATCTTAATGCGGCCGTCTTGTGGCAAACGTCGCTCGGAAATATCCAGCTGAGCCATGATTTTTATTCGCGCGGATATTTTCGGTGCCAGCTTTATAGAGGGTCGCGACATTTCTTTCAGAATGCCGTCAGTGCGAAAGCGTACGCGGTAGGTTTTCTCGTAAGGTTCAAAGTGAACGTCTGACGAGCCTCCGCGAATCGCATCCAGCAGCATTTTATTGACATATTTTACGATGGGCGCATCGTCTATTTCTGCAACAACCACGGCGCTGTCGTCCTCGCTTCCATCTGCGCCTTCTGTATCGATACCTTCAAGGTCTGAATCGGCCAAGTCGCCCATGGAGCTTTCACTGGACGCCAGATACTTTTCGATAGCGGCGCGAAGCTTGGAATCGTCCACCAGAATCGCATCAGTGCTTAAGCCGGTGTTGAACTTGATCTCGTCCAGGGCCTGAACGTTGGTGGGGTCGCTCACCGCAATAAACAGCCGGTTGCCACGCTTATACAGAGGCAGTGCGTTGTGCTTGCGCAGCAGTTTTTCGTCCACCAGATTGTCTGGCATGGCCTCTGGCAAAAACGCATCCAGGTCCAGCACCGAAATACCAAACTCCATGGCCGCCGAAAACGCCAACGCCGAGCTGTTTGCCAACTTGTGCTGGGTCAGGTAGGTAATCAGCGGAATACGGTTCTGAGAAGCCTGAAAAAAGGCGTCTTTGGCCGTGGATTCATCCAGCAGGCCGTCGCTCACAAAGCGCCGTGCCAGACCCGTTAAGGTGATGTTGCTTGTGTTTATTGTCATAGATTAGGGCGCTGCAGCCTGATGGTTGAGGTGCGAGTAATGACGAGGCTTGAGTTTAGATGGGTAGGGGCGGTTTGGAAAGCTTGGGTTGGGTTGTGCGGGTTGCAAGTGACAAAAATTGTCAGGTTTTGACGTGGGGTGGTGGGGTTTTTGTTTTTTGGTTGATGTGGGCTAGTTCGCGAAAGGTGGTAGTACATTGATTAATAAGGATATTCATGAAAATTAAACAATTGGCACGGGCGCTGCTAAGTGTTGGATATAGTGAAAATTTTTTTCAAACGATAACGATAGAGGTGTTCTTATGAGTAATATGCAAATGAAGCATGGCCAGCAGGGTTTTACGCTGATTGAACTGATGATTGTTGTGGCTATTATTGGTATTTTGGCTGCTATTGCGATTCCGCAGTATCAGAATTATATTGCGCGCTCGCAGTTCTCTGAGGCCCATACCTTACTAGGCGGAGCACGCGTCGCTGTGCAGGAAAAGGTTGACACTGGCGAGGCATTTACGCTCGGTTTACTTGGTCTTCAAAAGACCGGTGAGTATGGCGATATTAGCAGTGCGGATACGTTAGCCTACGCTGCAGGTGATGCAACTTACGGTGTTGTTTATACTTTTGACCAAGCGAACGCAAATCTAAATACGGAGACCGTAACTTATACCTACACAGCTGCTACCGGAACATGGTCATGTTTGACGACTGCCGATGCAGAATATGCTACGAAATGCGTTTCTTCGTAATAGCTTTGACATAATCTAGTAGTGGAAAGGTTCTTCTTAGCCTGACCTGATCGCGGAAAAGCCCGGAGGATCCGTCCCCGGGTTTTTTTATGTCTCAAACTCGGGGCCCTACGCCGCGACCCCGAAAATCTTTGATCATGGCCTAGTATAATATGGCTTTTTTAAGGAAGAAATTTATGAATGAGGTGGCACTGAAGAGAGTTTGGTGTGTCATTCTCTATTTGTCGATTATTTCGTTCTTTCTACTCGTTCTGTTTGCTGATCTTATGCCTATATCGATTGGCAGCTATGCCTTTCAGCGTTTTTTTCTTTCAGGATTTTTAGGGCTTTTAGTTACTTTTTTATCAGGCTTTTTGATTTATTTTTATGGCTTTAAGTCTTTAGCAGAAATCTGGCCCGCGGCAGCGTTATCTGTTGGCTTTATTTTATTGTCTTTGCGATTCGATAAGACTCCTTTTGCTTGTGTGGAGCCTGGATTATATGCATTGTTCTTTTTAGGATTTGTATTATCCGGCCGGCTGCCTCAGCAGTGGGAGCAGAAAAAAGGCTGTTTGATTATTTTGGTTGGCGTAACGGCGATTGCTGCGGCGCTTTATGGCGCTACCACCATCACAGTTTATCTTTTTGTTATGTCGGACAGCGTAACCGACCTATCGGTATACATCCCGTGGGGATTTGTAAATATCCGCTATTGGAGTCATGTTGCGACTTGGCTTTTGCCATTGCTGCCCCTTGCGGTGTTGGTAGGGCCTCTTCAAAAGCAAAGATTGTGGCGTTTTTTTGTGGCGATAGGTGCGGCACTTTGGTGGTGGATCGTTTTCCTTTCATCTTCACGCGGAACAATGCTGGGCGTTGCTTTTGGTGTTATTTTGGTAGCGATATTGGTTGGGCGCCCAGCGGTACCTTGGTTAAGGGTGTTTTTTAAATATTTGGCCTACGGCGTCATTGCGTGGTTCTTACTTTCAGTGCTAATTCCTTCTTTTCTTTTAGATGAAGTCGGCATGCGCGCACTGAAAACTGATACATCTGGGCGGGCACCATTATTCTTCGAAGCTTGGCGTATGAGCCTAATTGAGTTCCCATTCGGGTTGGGCCCTCAGTCTTGGTTGACCCATGAAATAATCACAGACGAGTATCGGAAATCGCCAAAATTCGGTCATCCACACAATATGTACTTAATGTGGGCGGCGGAGTATGGGTGGCTGTTAATAGTCGCAGCTTTGATTCTGGCGGGACAGGCTATGCGCCTGTTCTGGAGGCGCCGAAATGAGTTGGCACAAAACGATGTTAGAGCTTTACCATTAGCAGCTTTCACCGCTTCGGTGTCGGCGGCGTTGATGCATGCCGGAGTTTCGGCCGTTTTTATAGCGCCAGGTTCTATGTTAATTGGCTTTCTGGTGCTCTCTATGTTTTGGGCGCTGATCAGCGATGACCTCCAATTGTCAAAAGTCAGGCCGACAAAAACACGCACCATTTTTGCTGTAACAGTAAGTGGAGTTTTCGCGGCCTTGTGTCTGCTTTGGTTGGGCGAGGTGCGGGCTTACCACGCGTCTATGGTCGATGATGAGGAGTTTTATTATGAAAACATACCCTCAGGCACGCTGCCGAGATTTTGGCTTCACGGCAACTATCCGCGTCATGAATCCCAGATGCCCTGATTAGTCGACAATGCAGTTTGATCAGGCGCAAGCAAACTAAATAGGTGTACACCTGCCTTATGCAGACTGATGCTCAAAAGCTACAAAAATTGACGATGAGTCTTATCGGCTGTTGGCTTAAATTTTGCCTTTTAAAATCATCAGGGGCATGCATAACATATATCTCGATTGATTAGATGCTTGCGAAGAAGGCCCGCGGATTCGTCCCCAGGCCTTCTTGCTGTTCTGCGCACAAGGATGCGTTATGGTCAGCCGGGACCAATCTGATCATGGACAAGCACAACTAAATTTTTCTCGTTCAGCAGAAAAACATCGCAAGTTTGGCCATTCATTTACGGCAACTGGGTAATCATGGACAGGTGCATATTCTGGCCCATTCCGATCACTGATTCCGGTTTAATCCGATCACCCATTCTGGAACTTTGCGATCACTGATTCTGGTTTTATCCGATCACTTTTGCCGGTTTTCCAGAGAATAACGGATCATGGACAGGCACCAGTGTGATCAATGTGATCAAGGACAGGCACAACGAATATTTCGATTGATCAGATGCTTAGAGAAGATCTGATCATGGACAGGCAAAGATCTGATCATGGACAGGCACAACAAATATCCCCATTGATCAGATGTTTACCAAGAAGGCCGCGGATTTACCTGATCATGGACAGGCACTGTTAATTCGTAGTCTAGTCAGATCAGGGACAGGCACCACGAATATCCTGATTGATCAGAAGGTTACCAGAAAGGCCTGCGGATTCGTCCCCGGGCCTTCTTGCTGTTCCGAAATTTAATTGGTCATGGACAGGCACCGTGATCATCACCGTGATCATGGACAGGCACAACAAATATCCTGATTGATCAGAGGTTTACCAAGCAGGCCCGCGGATTCGTCCCCGGGGGCAGATCATGGACGGGCACAAATTAACTCAAATTAAACTATCAAAAGCCCGCCTCTTTTTGGTGCCGGAAGACCAGAACATATACCGTTGACTGATCATGGACAGGCACCACTAATATCCTCATTGATCAGATGCTTACATTAAGGCCCGCGGATCCGTCCCTAACCCAATGTCATAGTAGATCATGATGGACAGGCACAACGGAACTAGATCATGATGGACAGACACAACAAATATCCTCATTGATCAGATGTTTACCAAGAAGGCCGCGGATTCGTCCCCGGGCCTTCTTGCTGTTCGACAGAGTGATCATGGACAGGCACAACTAATATCTTTTACAAGAGATGTATTGTTGACAGGCACACAAAATTCCCGGCTTTCTTTGTCTGTGTAGTCGGCTTTGTGCACAATGTTGTTGTGCATAATATGATTAAAAAGTGAACAGGGAACGTATGGCTGTTGAATTCAGAGACACATGGATCGAGGCCTTCTATGAGGAGGATAATTATCTGGACCCTCGTGTTTACAAGGGCTAGTGGAGGTAGAGGCTATGTGGAATACAAAGCGTCGTCCGGTAACGGTTGGTCGAATGTTGGCGATCGAATTTTTGGAGCCGATGCATATTGAGATCAGCGAGCTGGCTGCGGCGATGGGCGTTCACAGAGTGATCATGGACAGGCACAACTAATATCTTTTACAAGGGCTAGCGGAGGTAAAAGTTATGAGGAATACAAAGCGTCGTCCGGTAACGGTTGGTCGAATGTTGGCGATCGAATTTTTGGAGCCGATGCACATTGAAGATCATGATCATGGACAGGCACACAAAATTCCCAGCTTTCTTTATCTGTGGGAGTGATCATGGACAGGCACAACGAATACCCTTAAACAAAAATCATTATTTATCAGATGCTTAAAAATAAAGCCCGCGGATTCGTCCCCGGGCCTTCTTGCTGTTCTGTGCTTAAGGGTGCGTTACGGTAAACAGCTGTAAAGGCCTGAATTTGTAGCGATCAGTGATCTTTCTTTATCCGTATTGCCGGCTCGGCGCACAACCTGACCTTGTTATGCGCCTAATTCCCGCTGTGCACGGGCCTGAACCTAGGACAGGCACCGCGACCATGGCTGTGCACGGGCCTGAACCTAGGACAGGCACCGCGACCATGCAACAATCTCCGACCTGTTGTTGGCTGTGCGGCTCGAAAAGGTGTATTTTGTATTGCATATGCAATGCGAGGTGTTTGTTATGAAATCAGCCACAATTCCACCACTGCGTGTGACACCTGAATTACTGCAAATGATCATGGACAGGCACAACGAATATCTTGATTTATCAGAGGTTTACCAAGGAGGCCCGTGGATTTGTCCCCGGGCTTGTTGTTGTTCTGTGATCATTGCGTAAACCGCTGAAGGTTGCCACCCATTCCACCTGAAGCCTGCCACCCATCGGAGCGTAGCGACGCGGGGTTTCTCTTATTACTCCGAAGCCGTGGCATAGAGTGATCATGGACAGGCACGATAGGTCTGATCATGGACAGGCACAACGAATACCCTCATTGATCAGATGCTTACAAAGAAGGCCTGCGGATTCGTCCCCGGGCCTTCTTTCTGTTCTGTGCAAGAATCTCATGTCATAAAAGACAGGCACTGTTAATTCATAAGGAGGACTACAGTTAAGGGCAGGCACTGCTATTTCGTAGTCTCATCAGTTGGTTGCAGATCTGACCTTGGACAGGCACAGGCTATTCTTTCGGTAAGTCGTGCAATGACGGTTTAATGCCAGGCCGGGGTGCTGCACTTTGCGAATAAACATGCTGACTAAAAAAGACCAACAATAGATAACTATTCTCGGTAGCGGTTGGCCCAAATTTTGCTAATAAATTAGTTCAGTTCACTAATTGTGTCTCCCTCAATATGAAAAATACTAACGGTTTTACTCTGATAGAGCTCATGATCGTGGTTTCCATTATTGGCATATTAGCCGCTATAGCGATCCCGTCTTATCAAGGTTATGTTATAAAAACTCAAGTAAACCTGGCTGTTAGCGAGCTGGCTAGCTTCAAAACTCCGTTCGAGGTGCAAGTAGCCTCGAGTGCCGGCGTATCAAATGATGATATTGGTTACAACCCGTCAAACCTCACAACGGGAAGTGCCCTTTCTGATATCAGTGTGATAAATATTGACAGTTCTGGTTACCTTCAGGTGACCATGGGCGACAAAGCGCACCCATTATTGACAGGTGTAATCTTGAGGTATGAGCGCACGGCTGCCGGGGAGTGGGCGTGTGTAGTAAATGGCAGCGCTGCTTCTAACTGGAAGCCGTCTTATATGCCCCCAGGGTGCAGTTAAAGATTATCTGATCATGGACAGGCACTGATCACTGATCATGGACAGGCACAGAACAATCTGATCAGGGACAGGCACAACGAATATCGGCACAACGAATATCCTGATTGATTAGATGTTTACGTTGATCATGGACAGGCACCGTGATAATTCGATCATGGACAGGCACAACGAATATCCTGATTGATCAGATGTTTATCAAAAAGGCCCGCGGATTTTATCCTCGGGCCTTTTTGTTGTACTGCGCCTAAGAGGGCGTTATGCCAGGGTCTTAGCTTTGTCGTGCGATTTACGCATCCTTTCCAGCGCTGCCTCAGATAAAAACGCAGAGCGTGACCGCGCCTCGTTAGGGTGCTCCTTCACATATCTGTCAATCTGACGCAAAACCAAACGGGGCACGGTGATATTGATCTTTTCCGCCTTGCCCAGGAATGGTGTTACATCAATCTCGATAAAGCCCCACACCGCACCTTCAAAGTCTGCGTTTGTACGGTGCTCTGCAATAGAGTTTGCAGTAGGAATGTCTTCCCCAAATTCAGCTAATAGCTCAAGGTGACCAAGAATTGCCTCACGCGCGTTGTCTAAAGCCTTGTCTTCATTGCTGCCTGCAGAGAAGCAGCCAGGAATATCGGGCACAGTAACGCCGTAGTTCTTTCCGTCATCTGTATGAAGTGCTACTGGAAAACGCATAGCGATTACCTCAAGTGTGATCAGTGGTGTCACCGCCGAAGTAATACTGACCCACCAACGCCGACTTAAAATTGACCCACCTGAGGCAAAATGGCCGCCTAATCACACGATCAGAGCGGCGGCCGATGTTGACTCAGGAGACACTTGTGGAAAT
>Ga0163216_100195_pt1 | contig 146138 bp, 111 predicted proteins | sample SynspAceP_FD_167610 | JGI IMG/M metagenome (GOLD analysis project Ga0163216, IMG submission 167610) | Saline lake microbial communities from Ace Lake in Antarctica - Synechococcus sp. Ace-P (Illumina Assembly) | ecosystem: Environmental > Aquatic > Non-marine Saline and Alkaline > Saline ... | reverse complement strand
CATCGAAAGCGGCCTCCTGCCTTGGTCAAACGGATATACCTACCCGGATCATCGCAGGAAAGCCGCTTTTTTGTTACCCAGATCCCGCAAGACCCCGAATCGAAGCGGCGGAACGCCGGTTACACCCAAATCAAAGGAGAAGGGGGTAATAAAGACTCATCCGACGGAAGGGTGCGCAGATACCAGGCCGAGGTTTTCAAAGGCATGACTTCTGTCTCCAATGGTATTCAAAAAATGAGCCCCCGACGAACCAGAGTTCACCGGGGACCGGAGGCACGATTGACGCACCGCTTTTGCAGTGAAACGCGGGCGGTCGGGATTTCTCTTGTTAAGTTGCACCTTAGCAGAGCTTGACTGCTTTTTCCCCGGTAATTCCATGGTAAGCACATCGGCAGAACCTCACGTAGGCGAGTCTTTCTGAGACTCGCAAATTTCAGTGTCTCAGAGAGACGCTGCTACGTGGTTACACCGAATTCATTGTGACGATGTGCTTAGCGGTTGCAAACGGCGACCAGAAATCATGATTGGACACTGGAGCCATGCCTGAAAAAATTCCGGCGGACGCTTCCGGCGGATGAGCCGTAATAAATGACAAGCGTGCGAAAAACTTTCCCCTTCGATTTCTTTCTGCACTGTCACCTTTTCTGCCTCATCGAAACGCTGACCAACAGTTCCTTAGTAGTCACGAAAGGGTCCACGGGGCTCGGCTGCTTCCATGTCTTTCATCCATGCTTGGTATCTCGCTCGCACTTTCTTCAGTTGTTGAGGATGTTTGGTTGACAAGTCCGTGGTCTCACTTGGATCTGCAGCCAAATCATAGAGGCCACCTTTGCCTTCACCCATGTCAACCCATTTCCAGTTATCGACTCGCGCGGCCCTTGTCGCTCGGCGCTTCCAGAAGATTTCTTTCCGAGGCGAATCAGTTTCGCCTCGCAATGTCGACCACCAATCGAATCCGTCGAGTATCAATTCTTCTGGCACGTTTGCCCCAGTCACCGCAGCTAAACTTGGCAGCAACTCGAGACTGGAGAGCAACTCGTCGCACACTTTGCCAGCCGGAATCCCGCCCGCTGGCCATCTGACGAGGCAGGGTACGCGAATTCCGCCTTCCCACGTTTGGCCTTTGTGCCCGCGTAGGGGAGCATTGTCCGCACCGCCTGAGCCGCCGTTGTCTGAAAAGAAAATGACGATGGTGTCGCCGAGTATTTTTTTTTGTTCCAATCGCTCCAACAGTTTGCCGATGGATGCATCCATGCAGGTCACTGCGGCGCGGTAGTCACGCTGGCGAGCTTCCTTGCTCGTCACTGTCGCCGGATTTCCGTAGCGATACGTTGTCGTTGACTTTGTTGCCAGATCCACAGGAGGATATCGCTTTTTGAACTCATCAGGAGCCTGAACCGACGAGCGAATTTCTGGATCGAGCGACGAGGAGTTGTGAGGGGCATTGAAAGGCATATACAGAAAAAACGGTTCCGTGCCGGCGTGATCGTCGATGAATCGCAACGCCTCACGCTCGAACAGATGGGTGCAATAAGTTCCGCGATCCTCGGTCGTTGGATTCAGATTGCGAACCATCGACGGCACGCCGTACCGCTCGTGAGTGTAGTAATCGATACCCGTGTTAACAAATCCGTAGAAATCATCAAAGCCGCGAGAAGTGGGAAGGAAACGTTTCAAAGTGCCTAGGTCCCATTTACCGTAGATGCCGCTGAGGTAACCTGCTGAACTTAGAATTTCGGGCAACAATTTTTCTCGCAGGTCCATGCCGCCAATCCGTTCCAACGTCACGTCGTACTGGTCTGGCGAGTACTTGTGGCCGTAGTCAGGGGCCTCGTTACGGATCATGTCGTAAATTCCGTTCCGCTGCGGGTAGCGTCCGGTCAGAATCGAAGCCCGCGATGGAGTGCAGGCTGGCCACGAGACGTAGAATTGAGTCAGCCGCGTTCCCTCATTGGCAATCCGGTCCAGTGTCGGCGTGATGATACCATTGCCCAATATGCCGAGGTCGTTGTAGCCTTGGTCGTCCGACACGATGAGCAAGATGTTCGGGCGATTCGGTGTGTTGTCAGCGAGACAGCTTGAAACTGCCAAACATGCTATCATGAGCGGGGAAAGCAACGTAGCAAAACTCGTCGACAGTTTCGGCCAGCAATTCACACGCACTCCGGGAAGGTTGTTAGAAACGAGCGTGGAGGTGGGGGAAGTGGGAGTGCGAAAGTCTTGACGATTTTCGCTACGTTCTCGCGTGAATGTCATTTTGATGCCTGGGTTAGTTTTGGATGCGGAATGGTGGCCGTTGCACTGCATGGACGTGCCTTCAGGCCCGGCAAGATCGAATTAGCAGACAGGCTAAGCAGGTGCGGGGAATTCATTGTGTATCACTGGATTCGCCGTTGGGACGCTCGCCCCGGTTGAACGTGGCAACCGTGGCTAAGCAGTTTCGGGAAAGTGTTTCGGTGTGTTAGCCACGGTTCTCGCGTTGAACCGGGGCCAACGCCCAAACGGCTAATGGGGTTAGACGCAATGAATTACCCGAACCTACTTAACTGCCTGTTGATTTCATTGTTTTCGCGAAAATAACGTGACAATACAAGCCCGACGCGAAAGTGAGTGCGCACGGTGCTTCCCTCACTTGCGCGTCGGGCTTGTAAATCAACAGGCCGCTAGCGGGCTGTCGATTTAATCGTCTCCATGAAATTAACGTGCCAATACGAGCCCGACGCGCAAGCGAGTGCATGCTGTGCTTCCCTCGCTCGCGCGTCGGGCTTGTAAATCGACAGCCCGCTAGCGGGCTGTCGATTTAATCGTTTTTACGCCAGCAAAGATTAGCCGATGGGCGTTAGCCCTGGTTGCCGGTGTGGAAACCGGGGCTAACGCCCATCGGCTAACTAAATCGACAGCCCGCTAGCGTTAAAACGGCTATTCCAAGGCTCATCCGACGGAAACGTGCGCAGATTCCAGGGCCGAGGTTTTCGAAGGTATGGCTCTTGTGTCCAATGGTATTCAAAAAAGGAGCCCCCTTGGCGGACCGCTTTTGCAGGGAAACGCGGGCGGCCGGGATGTCCCTTGTCAAATTGCGCCTCTGCCGAGTTTGACGGCGTCTTCCCGGAAATTCCACGGTAACGGTTGCCAACAGCGACCACAAATCATGATCGGACACTGGAGCCATGCCTGGAAAACCTGCGGCGCACGCTTCCGGCGGATGAGCCTATTTTAAATCGAATACCTTCCAATCACCGGCAAGCTCATTCAAAGTGGCATCGCGGCACTCGTCAGGGTAAGATCAGTCGTCTGACGATGGACGCCTGAAAGCTCCATTCGTCTCGATGTTATTCCTATTCACTTTATTAACAGACAACCTTATTTTCAATGTCATGAATCCTTTTTCAATATTCAAGAACGATTCCATCGGATGGTTCGCGTGCGTTGCCGTCACGGTTGCCTTGCTCGGCATGAACGAGTCGTCGGCCGAACCGCCGAGTACGACGCTTCGGCAGGCAGTTTCATTGGCGTCGCAGCTCGATTCGGCGGATCCGGCTTACTTGGCCGCTCAAGCTCGCGTTCGCGGCGACGCTCGTCGTGGGGCGTTGGTATTTTTTAAGTCGGCTGCCAATTGTATCGGCTGCCATGGCTCGGTTGCCGACTCGTCGCCGCTGGGTCCATCGATTGCCAGTTTAGGAACCGAACTGAGCGATGAGCACCTCGTTGATGCGTTGCTTCATCCGTCCAAGCACATCCGCAAAGGATTTGAAACATATTCGGTGCTCACGGTCGATGGCGAATTGCTCAACGGGATGGTGGCCAAACAGGATAGCGACTCGATCACGATGCGGCTGAGTCAATCGCTTGGAAAGGACGATACGATTTTTCGCGATGAGATCGAATTGATCGAAAAGAGTGAACTGTCGATGATGCCCAGCGGACTGATGGCGACGCTCAAGACGCAGCGAGAGTTCTTGGATCTGTTGCGATACGTGATGGACGTATCGCGTGGTGGCGAGTCGACCGAGCGGTCACTGCGTCCGACGCCGGAACAGTTGGTCGTGAAAGATGACTCGATCAACTTGGATCATGCTGGCATTCTCCGTTCGCTGCGAACGCGAGATATCCAAGCGGGGGAACAATTGTTCCGAGGTGATTGTGCGAATTGCCACGGAGCCGATGGGAACCGACCGTCGCTCCCGATGGCACGTGCCTTCAGCAGCCAGGAGCTGAAGTTCGGTGCGGATCCGTACAAAATGTTCATGACGTTGACCCAGGGCAACGGGTTGATGGCACCGATGTCCTACCTGACGCCGCATGAGCGTTATCAGGTGGTTCATTACATCCGCGAAACCTTCATGAAGGGTCGCAACCCAGGGTATCAGCCAGTTGACAAAACGTATTTGGACTCGCTTCCCAAGGGCACCGAAGATGGCAAGCATTTGGAAGTCCAGCAGCGAGACTTTGGACTGGCCCTTGGTTCGCAACTACGGCGGGATTTCCCCAGTGCGTTGACGCTACCGTTGGGCGATTTGACGGTGTCGTACAACCTGCACTCGATGGATTTGGCCGACGTTTGGAGCGGTGGGTTTCTGGACCTGAGCGAAACCCAACACAATCGACCGCGTGGGGAAGGAACCGCGAACCCGGATGGCGTTTCGGTGCCCGGATTGGCGGGTTGGCAATGGGGACATGCGGGAGAGTTGGACTATTCACGCGAAGGCTGTTTGCCTCGTGGCCCGCTCCCAAAGAAGTGGATGGATTATCGCGGGTATTACTTGCACGGCGACGATGTTGTGCTGAGTTACCGAATCGATGGCCGTGATGTTTTGGAGCGTGTGATCGCATCGGACGAGCGAACCCTTTCGCATGGGTTGTGGATCGGCCCTGGGCCCGCATTGACGCTGTCCGTTGGAAAGGGGCCGACCGGTGCGACTCAGTGGGATACGAGCGATCCCGCCGCTTACTGTTCCGACGGTCCTCACGGCGAGTTCACGGCCGCCAGTGTTTCCGGCCAGAACGACGGATTAATGTGGGAACTGGTCTCGGGCCAACGAATGAAATTAACAATCCCCGCCGATTCGAACGCTCGCAAAATGCGTGTGCTCGTTGGAGTCGGTCAAGGGGAAAACGAACTCGACCGATTTCGCAAACGGTCCGCGGGCACATCCCGGCAACCGCTCGGCGATCTACCGTCGATGGCGGAAGCGTCCACGTTGAATCCGGAACCGCAGCGATGGCCGGACAAAATCATCACAGTCGGGACGTTGGGGTTGCAGAAAGACGGGTACGCGCTGGATACCCTGACCCGCCCGGACTCGACTCCTTGGAATACTTGGTTCCGAACAACGGCACTGGATTTTTTCCCTGATGGACGAATGGCGCTGGCGACACACGGTGGCGACATTTGGATCGTCTCGGGGATTGATGACACGCTGACGAATCTGGACTGGGAACGCTACGCGGCGGGACTCTACGAGCCGTTCGGTGTGAAGGTGGTTGATGGCGACGTGTTCGTGACTTGCAAGGATCGATTGGTGCGTCTGCACGATCACGACGGAAACGGGGAGGCTGATTTCTACGAAAGTTTCAGTGCCGATTCGGATGTATCGCCCAACTTCCACGCTTTCAACTTTGATCTGCAAACCGACCCCGAAGGAAACTTCTACTACGCGAAAAGTGGCCACGGTTCGGACTTCTCGCTGCCCGGTGCGGTTTGGCGTGTATCGAGCGATGGACAGGATCGCGAAGTCGTTTGCACGGGATTTCGAACACCCAACGGATTGGGATCGCTTCCCGATGGCCGGATCACGGTCAGTGACAATCAAGGCCAGTGGACTCCTGCGTCGAAGGTTTCGATTGCCAAGCAAGGCAGTTTCCATGGCTGGGTCCCGACCTATTCCATCCCGAACAAGTGGGAACCTGATGGCGGCAAGATTGACATCGCTGCGGTTATCGCGCCGGATACGTTTGAGCAACCGTTGGTGTGGATGCCCCAAGCGTTTGACAATTCGTCGGGCGGTGAAATTTGGGTGGACGATGATCGCTTTGGCCCGCTCTCGAAACATCTGCTTCACACCAGTTTCGGCAAAGGTTGGATGTCGATGATGATGATCCAGGATATCGGGGAGGTTTCGCAGGCGGCGATCGTCAAATTACCGTTTGACTTTTCGACCGGAATCATGCGCGGCCGCGGCAATCCACACGACGGACAAGTCTACGCCACGGGACTGCAGGGCTGGAACGGCGGCGGGCGGGTGGGGTTGGACGATGGCGGCGTGCAACGACTGCGTTACACCGGCACGCCACCAAACATGATCACCGATGCGCGAGTCGTCGCGGGCGGTCTGGAACTGGATTTTAACTTCACGGTTGATCGGGATTCGGTTGCTGAGGAAGGTGCCGTCTCGATCGTTCAGTGGGACCTGTTGTGGAGTCGCAACTATGGTTCCGATCAGTACGTTCCGGGAACCGCGGAATCCGAGTCTCCGGAAATCGGCACACAAACCCTGCACGTGAAATCGGTCGACGTGAAACCGATCGAGGGTGCTCCATCGGCATCGCGAGTCCGTTTAAATTTGCCGATGCTCGCGCCGGTCGATCAATTGCAAATGCAACTGCGAATTCGCGTTGACAATGATAAAATTTTCGAAGAAGAAGTTTACTGGACCATCCATGTCGTTCCGGAAAATAGGTAATAGGGTGATCTTTTTCAATGGAATCGGTAATCTTAATCCGACGCGTTCGTTTTGAAGTTGAGCTTTTGCGTAGCTTGACTCTCTGAGTCGAGTATTGTTGCCCTCTTTCACGCCCGACTCGGAGAGTCAGGCTACGTATTGGCCCGACTCGGAGAGTTAGGCTACGTATTGGCCCGACTCGGAGAGTTAGGCTACGTATTGGCCCGACTCGGAGAGTTAGGCTACGTATTGGCCCGACTCGGAGAGTCAGGCTACGTATTGGCCCGACTCGGAGAGTCAGGCTACGTACTTGTCGCGTTCCACACCGATGCGCGGGCTTCCAAACGAACGCGTCGGGTTATGAAAACGCATGGCGTTCTTGCTTAAAATAATCAAACCTTATCAACGGGCTCCTGCATCATCAGGTGCTCATTCTCGATTCAGGAGTTGCTCGATGCCGCCCACAAGTGAACCAGCTACTCGTAGCGAGAGGCGACAAGACTTCCCACGTCGAGTGAGCAAGCCATTCTTTGTTGTCATCGCAGTCGTTTCGATCGCAGGATTTGTCGGCTGGCTTGATCGTGCCGCGTCCCAGCCTCCGCCGCGAGCTGCCGCCAACGAGACAAGAACTTTGCGTGATTTTGGTGTGATCGGTGATGGGGTGGCGGACGACAGTGTTGCGATCCAGCGTGCGGTGGATTCGAGGCTGGGAGACCTCCGGTTTTCGCGTGGCACTTACCGCATCACCAGGACGATCACGGTCGACTTGGACACGGTCGGCCCGACTTCCTTCGTTGCCACGGGGACGGCCCGCATCGTGATGGAAGGTTCGGGGCCGGCGATTCGATTTATCGGAACCCATGGCGGTACCGCTGCACCGAAAACGGTTCAGGAAAACGTTTGGCAGAACCAACGCAGTCCGATGGTGGACGGAGTAGAGATTGTGGGCGGCCATCCCGATGCCTGCGGCATCGAAGCCGACGGTACCATGCAGCTCACGCTCACACGCGTCGTCGTCCGTAAGGCGTTGCACGGCATTCATCTGGTGAATCGAAATCGGAACGTCATCATTTCGGATTGCCACCTTTATGAAAACCGAGGCGTGGGTGTTTTCTATGACCAAGTGAATTTGCATCAATCGAATCTGATTGGCAGCCACATCAGCTACAACGAAGGCGGCGGCGTTGTGATTCGAGGCGGCGACGTTCGCAACGTCCACATCGGAACCTGCGACATCGAAGGCAACATGGGCGGCGACGGTTCAGCGCCCACCGCGAACGTGCTGCTCGATTCAACGGGAGGCTCGATCGGTGAGGTCGCGATCGTCGGCTGCACCATCCAACACACTCACGATGCGCCGAACTCCGCCAACATTCGCATCAATGGAGAAAGTACCGCGAGATCGTTCACGAAGGAAACGCGGCACGGCAACATCACGATAGCCGACAATGTACTATCAGACGTTCAGGTCAACCTGGATATTTCCAACACTCGTGGCGTCACAATCACTGGAAACACGATGTGGAAGGGATTCGCGAGAAATGTTCGTGCTGTCAATTGCGAGTCGATTGTGATGTCGGGCAATGTGTTTGACCGCAGCCCGCGGTACCACTACGGCGACGGTCCGACTGCGAAACTGGGAATCCTGTTCGAGCGTTGCGTCGGCTGCACGATGGTCGGCAATCATCTCGAACAAAGCGGCGACACCACAGCGGCATTGGTGATCCGCAACAGCAGCCACTTCAACATCACCGGATGCACGATACTCGACTGCAGTCCCTGTGGTATCTTGTTGGAGAACGTGTCGCGCAGCCGAATTTCGGATTGTCTGATTGACGAGACTGATGCCTCCGGCGAGCCGACTCTCTCGCTGAGAGCTACCGGCGGATCGGGAAACATGGTCATCGACAACCTGCTCGGATGCGGCCAAGAAATCAATGAGGGCTTTGTCGCACGCCCGAGCATCAAGCAACCCATCGGAGAAACGCCGTGAGACGCTTATTCATTTTCGCTCTGGGTTGGCTCGTGTTCTCCGGTTGGCTTGACGAAGCGGCTGGTCAAACGATTGACGGTAAACCGATTCAAGCGGAGCCGAAACCTCCGAGCGTGTTTTCGCAAGAGACCGCTGCGTCACAACAGGTACAGGCAGAACTTGAGTCGTTGTTTTCGCCCCCCGATGCGTGGCAAGTAAAATTGGGCAGTTATCGATCGCCGCTTCGATTTACCGATGGACGGGAAGTGAAGTCGCCCGCAGACTGGGAACAACGCCGAGAAGAAATTGCGAATCAATGGGAGCATCTGCTGGGGAAATGGCCACCGCGAAACACGGAGCCCGAAGTCGAGATTCTGACGTCGACGAACCGAGAGAATTTCCGTCAGCATCAAATTCGCTTTCAATGGACGCCTCATGAGAAGACAACCGGCTACTTGCTGGTGCCCACCGCCCCCGGCCCTCATCCCGCTGTTGTCGTGGTTTATTACGAACCTGAAACGGCGATCGGTTTGGGGAAGGCCGATCGGGATTTCGCGATCGAGTTGACCCGGCGAGGTTTCGTCACCTTGTCGATCGGCACGACGGAGGCGACGGAGGCGAAAACCTACTCGCTCTACCACCCCGACATTGACAACGCCACCGTGCAACCGCTTTCCATGCTGGCGTACGCCGCCGCCAACGCCTGGTACGTGCTGGCCAATCGTCCCGAGGTGGACGCCGATCGAATTGGAATCGTCGGTCACTCCTTCGGGGGCAAATGGGCGATGTTCGCGTCGTGTTTGTTTGACAAGTTCGCCTGTGCGGTCTGGTCCGATCCTGGCATCGTGTTTGATGATTCGCGAGAGAGTGTCAATTACTGGGAACCGTGGTACCTCGGCTATCATCCCAAACCGTGGCGGAAACGGGGTCGGATTTCCGCCGGCAATCTCGCGTTCGGACTGTACCCTGAACTCGTCGCTGCGGGTCGCGATTTGCATGAACTGCACGCGTTGATGGCCCCGCGTCCCTTCCTGGTTTCCGGCGGCAGCGAAGATCCGCCGCAGCGATGGGAGGCACTCAATCACTCGATCGAAGTCAATCGGGTTCTCGGCTACGAGAATCGAGTCGCGATGAGCAATCGACCTGATCACGCACCGAATCGGAAATCAAACGCCCTTGTTTACGCGTTTTTTGAAAAGTTTCTAAAACCGTGAATCGGAATCGAACCTGCCTCTGAGGCTCGGTACCGACATCACCGGTTTGCGATTTCCCAACAACGCGACCCACCCGTGCGTTGGATGAGCCGCTTTACTAGATACGAGGGAGTAATCCAGGCGTATTTTCTCAGCCTTCCTTGTCTGCCTTCTTGTAGCCCTTGGCGAACGCTTTTTCGCCGAAGACCAATGCCGAAGCTTCCTTCGGTTTGGCGTTTTCTACCTTGGCTTTACAGTTGCCGCAGCAGAATGCGACTTCGGTTCCGTCGACTTTGATCTTGGTCGACGAATCGATGGCAGCGCCGCTGATCGGGCAACCGGTTTGTTTGTACTGTTTGGTTTGGACGAGTTGCCGGTTGGCTTGGGTGGCGAACTTATCCGGGGTTTTGGCAAATTTGCCAACGCAACCGCCGCAGCAGAAATAAACTTTGCCTTTTTTGTAGTCAGCCGATTTGGCTTCTTGAGCATCGCGATCGGCGACGATGCACTTGACACCTTCGAGGTTGGTTTTTTCACTCAGGGTCAGGTCCGCAGCGACGACCGATGCGGAGGCGACCAAAAGGACGGCAAAACAGGCAAATAATCGATTTTTCATCTTTTCACTCTTTCAGTGGAAACGGGCGGTCCAGTCGCCAACCGCGAAGACAGCGGCGACCGATTAAAGCGCGCAGCCCGGAGAGGCGACGCAAACTCTTTATAGGTTAAGCGTACCGGGAGGGGCAAGTCAAATCCCGTCATCCGAGAATCTGTCTGGCGACCGGCCCTGGGGTCCTGCTAGTTTCACAGCGAATTGGGAATTCTCGTCTCACGCTTCGGGTCGATTGCGTCAGTCGCAGTGGTCACAACGGTCGAGTCGAGACAACACCAAATCACTGGCGAGGGCGGCGGCGGACGTCGATCTCTTGCAATGGACTCGTCGTTGCCCCCCCCCCCATCGCTAGCGGCGTGCTTTTGATGGAACGCAACACCAGCAACGGACCTCGCTGAACGGATTTAATATGAAAACGCCACGACGTCAATTTCTGGGACTCAGCACAGGGCTCGTTACCGGTGGTCTGCTCTCGAGCACACTCGCGAACCGTGTCGCTGCTGACCCTCCACGTCCGCAGCCTCAATGGGCCAATCCCGTTCATCGCGTGGCCAACGCGATGTCGGTTCCCAAAGCGGAGATGCCGACGGAGGTTCCCGGCAAAGCCGCTTTGCGTCGTGGTTTGGACATGGCCCGCGAATCGCTCGAAATTTCGAAAGCCGAAATCCGGGACTACACCGCCATTCTCGTCAAACGAGAACAGATCGACGGCACGATTGGTGAACACGAATACATGTCGATCAAGGTGCGAAACCGAAAAATTTCGGGTAACCAACTCGCCCAACCTTTCAGCGTGTACATCGCGTTCTTGAAACCAGCGTCAGTGAAGGGCCGCGAAATCATTTATGTTGAAAACCAGAATGACGGCAAAATAACGGCACACGAAGGCGGTTTCAAAGGCCGGTTCCTGCCGACGGTCAGTCTGCCCGTCGACGGGATGCTCGCGATGCGTGGGCAACGTTACCCGTTGACCGAAATCGGTGTCGAAAACATGATCAGGAAATTGATCGAACGCGGCGAAAAGGCGATGCGTTACGAAGACGTGACCTGTGAGTTCCGCAAAGGTGCTAAATTGAAGGACCGTGTTTGCACGGTCCTCGAAGTCACCCAGCCGACCCAGCGTCCGGACGCGGAGTTCTATCAAGCTCAAGTGTTCATGGACGATCAATTGAACATGCCGATTCGCTACGTGTCGTATCACTGGCCGACGCAAGCGGGCGGCCGCGGTGAGGTGATTGAGGAGTACAACTATCTCAACCTGAAAGTCAACGTGGGACTCACCGATGCCGATTTCGACCCGAACAACAAAGCGTACAACTTCTACTCGTAACGAAGCCGTCACGTCGCGGCGGTCCGTTCAGCAGGCCGGATCGTTCGTCCTCATTGCAATGCTGATGTTGGCCACGGGGTTGCCCGCCGATGATCTCTCGCCTCTCAAACCGGCGAATTCCGAGCAGGCGGAAGAGTCGTCTGAAGATTCCACTTACCGCGTGATGACCTACAACATCAAACGCGGCGAAGGCAACGACGGCAAAACAGACTTGGAGCGATCCGCCCAAGTGATCGCCAACGAGAAACCGGACTTTGTCGGTCTGCAAGAGATCGACGAGAACGCCCGTCGCAGCGGCAACGTCGATCAAGCCGACGCGCTCGGCAAGCGGCTCGGGATGAACGCCGCCTTCGGCTGGTTCATGCCCTTCCAAGGTGGACGCTATGGAATGGCGGTGCTCTCCCGATATCCGATCCGAGAATCCCGGTCTTTCAAATTACCCGCAGGCAACGAGCCGCGAATTGCACTCGCCGTCGAGGTGGAACTGCCGTCGGGAGAGTCACTCATGTTGGTGAACGTGCATTTCGATTGGGTCAACGACGACTCGTACCGTTTCGCTCAAGCCCGATCGCTACAAACGTTTCTCGACCAACTCACGATGCCGTTCATCCTGATGGGCGATTTCAACGACACTCCCGATTCGCGAACTGTGAAGCTGCTCGCCGCCGGTCGTCTCGAAGCGAAAAAGCCGGAGCAAGACCGGTTGACTTATTCAGCAACGAATCCGCGAGTTGAGATCGACTATCTCTTCGCATCGCCTGCATCGCGATGGAAGGTGAACGATGTGCGTGTGATCGACGAGCCGCTCGCGTCGGACCATCGTCCCGTCGCCGCCGATTTTCAACTCATCGATCGCTAGGGTCGCCAATCTCATCTGGTTCTCTGAGCCGACAACAGTCCCCGCGCCGCTGCGTGCGAAATCGGTTCGGAGAAGCAGTCGACAATCATCCCTCCGACGACTCGAGTGTTTCCGGAATCATCGCTTCGAACTCAAAAACACTTTGGTACGCATCGGCGTCCTCGAAGTATTTCAAAACGTCGGCGTAGAAGTCATGGATACACAACGTCGCGCTGTCGCCGACCATGATCAGTTTCCGTTTTGCTCGCGTCATCGCCACGTTACTGCGCCTGCGATCGGCGAGGAATCCGATGATCCCCTCCGGGTTACTGCGCACCATGGTGAGCAACACCACCTCTTTCTCGCGGCCTTGAAAACCGTCTACCGTGTCGATTTCCAATCCTTCGAGGTCGAGCCGACTACGAAGCAGACGAACCTGGGCGGCGTAGGGCGCGATGATCGCAATCTCGTCTCCCTCGATGCCCGTTTCAACGAGTTGACGAACCAACTCGACAATCACCGTCGCCTCGCCCGGATTCAACTTGCTCTGACCATCCGGTTCGAGTTCTTCTTCATAACCGGCGCCGGCCGTGTCGATCCACATCAACGGCGTGTCCGTCAGCGGCGTGGTATCGACGCCCGAAAGATCGCAGAGCAAGTGCGATCGCACCGACGCGTCGGCCACGAGCGACCCGTCGTAGAAATGGTCACTGCTGAATCGCATGATTGATTCGTGCATCCGGTACTGGACCGTCAATCGCCGATAGACCGGTTCGCCGAAGCGTTGAACCAAGCGTTGCATCAGCGAATCACGCATCCCGAGCGCAGCCGCCTGATCGCTCAGCACCGTCGGGGGCAATTGGCAATGATCGCCTGCGATGATGAGTCGATCCGCCCGCAGGATTGCTTGCCACATCCCCGCCTCGGTACTTTGACACGCCTCATCGATCACGATCAAATCGAACCGTTCCTCACCGAGCAATTCTTCGTCGATGGTTGTCGTCGTGCAGATCACATCGGCGCGGTCGAGTACGCCGCGAACGACCGATTTTTCGAGCGAGCGGATTTGCCCGCGCAGCCGGCCCGCGTCGGCGAACAATTTCCCTCGCGTCCCCCGGCCCCCCTCGCCACGCGAATCTCGCTGAGCCATCCGCAGCGTTTGTTCGAGTTCGCGGCGGAGGTCCTTGATCACCGCACTGGAGGGATCCTTCTCCACCTGACCGTCGAGCGTGTAGTCACGCAGATGCTCAAAGACCCGCGCCGGGTGTCCGACACGAACGACATAAGGCACCAATCGTTCGAGGCGTTCGAGCAGATTATCGACCGCCGTGTTACTGGCCGCACACGCGAGCACGCGTTCCCCACGATCGACCGCTTGCGCGATCACCTCGGCCAGCGTCGTCGTTTTCCCCGTGCCCGGCGGACCGTGGATGATGGCAAAATCATCGGCGAGTAAAGCGAACGCGACCGCGTCTTTTTGAGGCGGATTGAGTTCGGTTCGGAAACGAATGTCCGCCCGTTCCTCCGCGATCGTTTCGTCCGGCAGCGGCCCCGCACTGAGTTTCTTGCCATCGAATCGAGGCGAATCGATCCCCAACAGCACGTCGCGAAGTCGACCGCCGCGGCCCCGCTCGCTCCTCGCTTTGGCCATCGCCGCGAGTTGTCGTTTCCGCGTCGTTTCATCCGGCGACAAATCCAAACGGTAGCGAATCTCGCCGATCGACGTTTGCCGGTTTTTGTTCGCCTTACTTTTGCCCGATTGCCTCGCCTCGGGATCCGGGAAAATCTCCGTCGCGATTTGGATCTGATTGTTCTTGCGTTGACTGATCACGCCTGGAATGCCCTCGTCCGACGGATCGGCGTCATTAGACAGGACGACTGGCGAGCCGACTTTCAACCGATTCATCGGCAGGTCCTTGCCCGCCGGTTTGGCCAAATCGAGCAGATAGCGACCGGCCAGTCCCGTGTGGTAATCGACCAGGTCCAAGCCCACGATCGCTTGCCCGGTGCTTTCGACGTCACGCTCGGAGCGAATTTGCCGCAATCGAGCTAACCGGGCCCGTTCCGCTTCCGCTTCCAGGTCCAACCAGACGTGCAATTGGTCGAAATAATCGGCCACATCGAGCGGTCGATCTGTCGGCAAACCACGCGGGTACGGAGCCTCACGGATTGATAAATCGCCCGCATCGGAGAGACGGGACGATTGACGATTTTTCTTTTTAGGGGTCGGTTTCTTAATGGGATTCGGATCCGCGTTGGTGGATCGGCCTTTACGAGAACGTGCCGACATGCGATGAGTCAGGCAAAAATAGCAACGGAAACTGGACTGCGTGCCCATGCGTTACCTCCCTATCATCGTCATTGCGATGATTCTTGCCAGTGCTGTTGCGATTGTTTTGTATTGGTGGGACAAACGCACCGCCCAAAAAAACGCCTCCGCCGGCTCTCCACCGCAGCGCCGCATCCCCGAACGAACGCTGTTGCTCGTCTCCCTGCTCGGCGGCTGGCCGGGCGCCTGGTGGGCCTCGCAATACTTCCGTCACAAAACTCAAAAGACCTCCTTCCGAATTCGTTTTTGGGCCGCCGTGTTCGCACACGTGGCAATCGTCGTGGCCGTGCTCGTGCTGGGAAATGCGTGAAAACGCGGGGTGAAAAAGGCTCATCCGACGGAAGCGTGCGCCGAGTCCAGGCCGAGGTTTTCGAGGGCACGGCTCTCGTGTCTTCTGGTATTCAACAAATGAGCCCCCGATGAACCGGAGTTCGCCGGGGACCGGCAGCACCCACGATACCGATATTGGATATCCTTCATGCGTTGGCTTACGTGGGGGAAGCGTCCGAGCTTTTTTCGAAAGACGACATCGATTGCCCGGCCAACCAGGGGCGGACTTCGGCGGCGAGGAAGAACGACCCGCAGACCACGACGACTCCGTCTTCCCCAGCCATTTGCAATGCCGATTGCGTGGCGGCGATCGGGTCTTCCTTTTGCGAGTACCAGAGTGACGAAGAGTCATCACCTGGTTTCAAGGCCCTGGCGAGTTTGAAGGCCCTGGCGAGTTTCAAGGCCCTGGCGAGTTTGAAGGCCCTGGCGAGTTTGGCAAGTTCGGGAACCGGGACGTATCTCGGGTTGCCGTGGTATCGCGTCAGGACGATGTGATCGAGGCACCCGTGCAGGCTGGCCAGCATCACTGCGGCGTCTTTGTCGACACTCGTGCCGAACACACCGACTAACCGCCGGTTTGAAAAACGAGCTTCCAAGGTCCGCGCGAGTGCGGCGATGGAGTCCGGGTTGTGGGCGGCATCGAGAATGACACGGGTTCCACCGGGCAGCGTGAATCGTTCCAACCGGGCGTCGATTTGTAGTTTCGCGAGGGCACGCAATGACGCCTGTGCGGGCATCCCGGCGAGCCGATCGACCGCGGCGATCGCGAGCGCAGCGTTGTCGACCTGATGCCGACCTTCGAGTAACAGCGTGACGCCGACGCGGGTCGCAACCGGATCGGGGCGAATCCACTCAAACGAACTGCCCCACTGACTGGAATCGCTACCGTGTTCGACGAAAAAATCTCGCCCCAATTCGATCAGCGGGGCCTTGGTTTGGGCGGCTGATTGGCGGATCACCTCGCACGCGGGAGGTTGGTTGACGCCGCTGATGGCGGGCACGCCACGTTTGAAGATGCCGGCTTTTTCTTTGGCGATCAATTCGACGGTATCGCCCAGGACGTGTTGATGATCCAACCCGATGCTGGTGACCACGGTCACGTCGCTTTGAAATACGTTGGTGCTATCGAGCCGCCCGCCGAGTCCGGTTTCCAAAACCCAAAACTCGCAGGCGTTGCGATGAAAATGCTCGATCGCGATCGCGGTCGTCAATTCGAAAAACGAAGGAGGGCCGATCTCGTCTTCGGACATTGACTGCACGATCGGACGCATCGAATCGATCAGGTCCACCATTTCTTCTTCGGCTGCCGGGATGCCGTCGACACGAAATCGCTCCTCCAGATCGACCAAGTGTGGGGAGGTATAAAGGCCGACGCGGTGTCCGGCGGAGGTCAGCATGGTCGCGGCCATGGTGGCCACCGACCCTTTGCCTTTGGTGCCGGCGATGTGCAGGATTCGAGCGTTCGCGGGTTCCGTCGTTGGGCTCGCGAGGTTCGTCGCCGTGCTCTCCGATTCCTTCCCCGGCGCTAGATAACGCCCGTGCCCGAGACGGTCGACGAGGTCTCGCATCCGATCGAGGGTAAACCGGTAGTGGGTTCCCGGTCGAGCCAACCGTTCGTAGTCGATGCGGTGGTAAAGCCACTGCGTCGCCGATTGGTAGGCGGCCGATTTGAGGTGCGGCATGAAAAGAAAAGAGGTCGCGGAGGAGAATCGGGACGGCAGACGGGAAGTCGATTATTGTAACGACAAAGTTATCGCTGCCATCGTCCGATCACGGTTCTCCGAGCGAACATTTTTCTGAGACCACAAAATCGCGAACCGTTTCCGGGCCGAACCCGTAGCGATCGGACCCCCCCTTTTTCTAGTTCTTACTTCCCAACTCGTCGGGATCATTATTTCGTGGATACCGATACCAGTACCGCCGTCGCTGAGAAATCCGCTGACACCCCGTCATCGACCGCACCGAGTTCCAACAACGTTGTCATTGAAACCCGCAACCTGAGTAAAATTTATCGCGATTTTTGGGGGCGAAAGAAAGTTCACGCCCTCAAATCGTTGGATATCGAGGTCAAACCGGGTGAGATTTTCGGGCTGCTCGGCCCCAACGGTAGCGGCAAATCGACGGCGATCAAACTGATCCTCGGATTGCTATTCCCGACCAGCGGCCGGGTGCTCGTGTTCGACCAGGACGCCAGCGAAACCCAGAAAAACGAACGGATCGGTTACCTTCCCGAGGAATCCTATCTGTACAAGTTCTTGACCGCCGAAGAAACACTCGATTTCTACGGACGCCTGTTCGATTTGTCTGCCGCGGATCGTCGCGACCGCGTCAAACAATTGATCGAAATGGTCGGTTTGCAGGGTGCCAAACACCGGCAGCTCAAGGAGTATTCCAAAGGGATGACACGGCGGGTCGGTTTGGCCCAAGCCCTGATCAACGACCCCGATTTGATCCTGCTCGATGAACCGACGACGGGTCTCGACCCGATCGGGACTCGCGAAATGAAGGACTTGATCCTCGGTTTGCGTGACCGCGGGAAAACCGTGCTGCTGTGTTCGCACCAACTCGCCGATGTCCAAGACGTTTGCGACCGCGTGGCGATTCTGCACCAAGGCGAATTGAAGGAACTCGGACGGGTCTCGGAACTGTTGAAGGTCCAAGACGTGACCGAGGTCCATGCTACCGGATTGAACGACGCGGCGAAGAAAGAAATCGCTGAGGTCATCGTCCGTCACGGTGGTACGGTGAAATCGATCGACAACCCGACCGCGACGATGGAAGACCTGTTCTTGAACATCGTGCGAGAAAGCGAGGCACGTCCGGGTGCCCGCCGCGTCTCGCAAACCGCTGAGCCGAAAGATTCATCTGGTGGTTCTTCGACGGGTAGCTCGGCGAATGGCAGTTCGGCGACCGACGGAGACTTGGCATGAATTTGCAGCTCGATGATTTCTGGTCGTTTTACGAATGGTTCTTTCGCCCGGGGGCGTTCCTGGAAAGTGCCGCGATGAAAGGTGTCGTGCTGACGGTTCTCGGCGTCACGCTCGGGTTGATCGTCGGGTACGTGATCTCGTCGTCACGATACGGTTCCGGCGAAGGGTTCTTTGCCGTCGCCCGATCGATTCGCGATTTGTTTCGGCTCGATTTGCCGGGCACACGTTTTCGCCGCATCTTTGCGTTGTCGAGACTCGCGTTCAAAGAGGCCGTGCGTCGAAAAGTGTTGTATGTGGTCGGTCTGTTTGTGGTGATCTTGCTACTGGCCGGTTGGTTCTTGAACCCACAAAGTGACGATCCGGCTCGGTTGTACGTGAGCTTTGTATTGACGGCAACGAATTACCTCGTGCTGGCATTGGCGCTGTTCATCAGTGCGTTCTCGCTGCCCGAGGACATTAAGAACAAAACGCTGTTCACGATTGTGACCAAACCCGTTCGGGCGACCGAGATTGTGCTCGGACGGATGCTCGGGTTCGTGGCCATGGGCACGGTGATTTTGGTGCCGATGGGGTTACTGAGTTATCTGTTCACGACACGAGGTCTCGATCACACTCATCAAAACGTCGCCGACGTCCGTCAACTCGACGGCGGCGGTTACGAAGGTGAAACGGATTACACCGCGTTCCACTCACATACGTTTGAATTGAACGAGTCCGGTGAGGGCGTCACGAACATGGTACGTGGGCATCGTCACCTGGTGATTCGCAACGCCGACGGCAGTTTCCGCGTCGGCCAACCCGAGGGCGCGTTACGGGCTCGGGTTCCCTCCTACGGCACGTTGGTATTCCGCGACCGGACCGGTAATTTGCAAGAGGAAGGCATCGACGTCGGTAACGAACGGTTGTCCGGGGGTTACGGCAGTGCCGGGTTCTCACGCTTGATCGGCGTGTCCAGCGGAACGCGAAAAATCGAACACGGTTACGTCGAAGGCGGCGGACTTGGGACGGCCGAATACACTTTTTCGGGCGTCACCGAGGATCGCTACCCGGACAGCATCCCGGTCGACCTCTCCCTGCGTGCCTATCGCTCATACAAAGGGAACATCGAACGGGGCATCCGCGGCACGATCACGATGAAACACCCGAGCAAGCCGTTCGAGAGCAGTCCGGTCGATTTCGTTGTCAATGAATACGAAGTCGATCAGACCTTCCTGCCGCTCGAAATCGAAGGCATGAGCGGGGGCACGGCCACGGAATTGAACGTGTTTGAGGATCTCGTTGACGAGAAAGGCCGGATGACGCTCATCATCCGGTGTATCGACGATGCCCAGTACCTCGGCATGACTCCGGCGAGCGTCTACTTGCGACCGACCGACAACTCCTTCGCTTGGAACCTGACCAAAGCGTACATCTCGATTTGGTTGCAGATGACCATGGTGACGGCGTTCGGTGTGATGTTCAGTACGTTTTTGACCGGCCCGGTCGCCATGATTGCCACAGCGGTCGTGGTGCTGTTGGGTTTCTCCGCCGAACAGGTTTATGACACACGGCACTACATCGACATTGGTGTCGAACGTGGTGGTGGGCCAATCGAGTCGATGGTGCGTATCCTCAAACAGGACGCGATGACCACGCAGCTCGACGTCGATACGGTGGCGGCGAAAGTGATCAAAACGACCGATGCAGGCATCGTATACACGCTCGACGCGATCGCGACGGCGCTGCCGAACCTGCCCAAGATGGTCAACACGGCGGAGTTCGCCGCGTCCGGTTTCGATATTTTTGGTGCCTTGTTGGCACGACACGCGGTGGCGACGCTCGGGTATGTCCTGCTCGCCTTTTTGATTAGTTATTTTACTCTGAAAGCACGTGAGATCGCGGCATGAATCGCACGACTCAATTTCGTCGAAAACTCATCTACTTGGGCGTCCTGGTCCTGATGTTGATTCCGCTTTACCTGCTCGGGCAACCGGCCGGGGGCGGCGGCGACGGCGGCGGCCAATTGGCGCAAATGCGTGACTCGTTCGATATCTCCGAGAGCGATCTCGGTGAAATCAGCCCTGCCAGCGAAACGATGAAACTCGCCTCCCTCGGGATGCGCGGCATCGCGGCATCGTTGCTCTGGAAAAAATCGCACGAATACCGTGTGCAGCATGAGTGGGATCGCCTCAAGGCCTCGCTCAACAACATCGCGTTGTTGCAGCCCCACTTTGACAAGGTCTGGGAATTCCAAGCCCACAACCTCGCCTACAACGTCTCGACCGAGTTCGACGATTATCGTCAACGCTACGAGATGGTTCGCGAGGGCACGGAATTCCTGACCAAGGGCGTCAAGCAGAACCGAAAAGCCCCACGGTTGATCTGGTACACCGGATGGTTCTACGGATCCAAACTCGGGCTCTCGGACGAGAAGAAGCAGTTTCGCCGGCTCTTCGCCGACGACGAGGTGCTGCACGAGCAACTACGCGATCAGGGCATCGATGTTTACGGATCCGAAGCACTCGGCCCGTTCCGAAAACCGGACAACTGGTTGATCGGGCGGCTGTGGTGTAACACCGGCTACGAACTGGTCGACGCCGGGATCCCGATCCGACGCCAAACCCCGATCAACTTTTACAAGACCGGGCCGAAGTGGCGGATCAAACACGCCGAGGCGATCGAAAAGGAAGGCGTCCTGAACGATTCCGCTCAAGAAGCGTGGCAGCGAGCGTTGGAGGATTGGCAGGCCCTCGGCAAGCGTTCGATTCCGACGACGGCCTCGTTCACGATCAAACTCGGCCAGATCGACGAACTTAATCGACGCCGCGCCGAAACGATCCAAGAACTCAGCGAAGTCGCCGGATCGGCCTACGAACGGGCACAGAAGGCACTGATCGACACCTTCGAACCGGTCGCCAAGGACGCCATCGGAACGCCGCTGGAGCAGCGCACCAAATCGCAGCAATCGATCGCCGATCAATACGCCGGCAGCATGGTCCCGGACCTCGCCAGGGTGGCTCGCGATGCCGACCCCTCCGTCCGATTGCGGGCGTTGCAATTGGTCGACCTCGTCAAGGATCTCGACGAGCGAATCATCAAGACCGAGGGGCATCGCAAGCAGATCAATTATCCCTACTGGGAAATGCTCGCCCTGGCCGAACAGGAAGAACGTACCGTCACAGCCCGACGACTGATCTACGAAGCCGGTGAGGCACTCACCAAAGAGGGCGAACTCGAAAACTCGCTCTCGCTCTACAACCAGTCCTTCGAATTGTGGGCCGAGATTTTTGACGACTATCCGATTCTCGTGATCGACGACAGCGCTCAGGATTTGTTTGAATCCGTTCGCGACTACATGAAGGCCACCGATTCGGACGAAGTCCCCGAAGACTTCCCGCTCAAAACGTTTGTAGAGTTGATGGGCGAGTTCGGCGACGTCAGTCCCGAAATGTATGAGGAGGTTCGCGAAAACCAGAAAGAGAAACTGGCCGTTCGTAAAAAAGAACTCGCCGAGGAAGAACGACTCCGAGAAGAGGAGTTACTAAAGGAAGAAGCCGCTAAGAAGGAAATGGCTGCCAAAGCAAAATCTGAAAAAGAGGCGTTAGCGATGGAGAAAGCAGCGATGGAGAAAGCAGCGAAGGAGAAAGAAGTTAAAGAAGAAGCTGCGAAGGAGAAGGCTGCGAAAGAAAAAGCGGACTTAGAGAAGCCTGAAATGGAACTGTCCGATGCGAATGCTTCCCCTCCATCAGACTCTGCTCCCGAACCAAGCGAAAACCCTGCGGAAACGCAGAGCCCTGCACCTGAAGAGACTCCTGAAGAGACTCCCGAAGCGGACCCCGCTGGACTCTGATCGGCGACCAAGGTCGACCGGCGACTCCGTCGCCGGGAGTCCCAACACGATGTTCGCCTCGAACGAGGTGTCCTTCACGCTGCAAAGAAAGCGTACCACGGTTCGAAACACAGAGCCGCAGAGGAAGGAGCAATTGTCTTGGATTCCTGCCTCGATCGCTCATCCCGATCAAAACCTGCGGCCCTACCCATCCGATCGAATCAGGCCACCTCGGCGTCGCGGCGTCGCGTTCAACAGGTATGGGGAAATGTTTCGGCATATTAGCCGTTTTGGCGTTAGCCACGGTTCTCGCATTTAACCGGGTCTAACGTCCAAACGGCCAATTGAGTTCTGCGGAATGAATTCGCCAAACCTGCTTAAAACAGACTCGCCGGTTCGGCCTTGAGCAATTTCCGTAGGGCGAACACGCCAGCGGCATTGCACATCAACAACGTCAACGCGAGCACCAACCCGATCCATTCCCAAGTCATCCGAATCGGAATCGAAGAGAGCTGTGATGTAAAATAATACAATCCGTACGCCACCAGTAGCGATGGCGGGAACGCGAGAATGGCCAGCAAAGTGGATTGACTGAGCAGCGTTTTCACGAGACAGAAATTGCTATAACCGATTGCTTTGAGCGTGGCGTATTCGCTCAAGTGGGCCATCACGTCGGACGCTAACACCATGTAACTGATCACGCCACCGACAATCACCGCGAGCACCACACCGAGTCCGAAGATCAATCCGATCGGCGTGTTTCGGTACCAACGTTGTCGCTCGCCGTGCATCATCGCCTCGTGTGTCATCGCCTCGGCTTGCGAGGCGGGACCACCGAGCGAATTGAGTCGACGTTGCACCGCGATTAGGCCGGCGCTGAGTTCCTCTGGGTTGCGAAGCGAGACCAAGATCATCGAGACCCGGTTGCCCCGTCCACCGGGCGTGAGTTCTTCAAACGTTTCCCGTGATGACAGCAACGCACCGTTGGCCGCCAATCCTGTCCCCATTTCAAACGTGCCCCGGATCGTCGCTTGTTTGCCCGCCACATCCGTACTCGTGCCGATATCGGCGTCACTGAAATACGATCCGTCGATCGGGCCGAAATCCTTGGCACTGGCGTCATCAATGAGGACCGAACCGGTCGGGCGTAAACTCGCCAAGACCGTGGGCGTCAATTCGGGGAGATTAAAGGCGGGTTCATCGAGATCGATCCCCATCAACGCGATCGCACGAAACGAGCGCCCCCCTTTGACCGATCGTGGCGTCTGCCACTGGGTCACGCCGATATCGAGCGGCACGGTGCGGTCCACCTCGGGCAACCCCTCGATCCACTGAGGCAAATCGCCGGGTAGCGAGGACGGGTCATAAACGTGCAAATAGTCCTGCGACCGGATCACGATGTCGCATCGCATCCGTTTCAGAACGACCGTCGCGGTATCCCCGACGCTGCCGAGGAAACCGAGCTGCATGAACATTAACAGGATCGAAAACCCGATTCCACCGATCGAGACGGCCGTTCGGATTGGGGCATCGACCAGATTTTTCCAGGCCAGCGATGTGCGGCGGGCGGGTTTGCCCGGACTCGTTTTCATGATCCCGTCGAATCCGCCGTCGCGAGTGTCATGATCGTGGCCTCGACCTGCATGTGAATCCGTTGGGCGGCGACCTCGACATCCTCGGCGGCAATCGCGATCGTCACCTCGGCGGTGTACCGATCCACGGGCGCCATTGGGAACGGGCTGGGCATCTGCGGCGCCGTGATCATCTGGTGGACTCGTTGGACGGTCCCGCGAAGCGTTCGGGAAAGTCCGGGGCTGCTGATTTCGGCGGGTTGTCCCTCCGCGACTCGTTCCAAATCGGCAACGTTCACCTCCACGATACAAACCATCTTGCTGGTGTCGGCGAGATGCAGCAGCGGCATCGTGGTGGTGGCCTGTCCGGCCATGGTGTTGACTTCCAGCACACGCCCCGACAGAGGACTGGCCAAACTCGCCGTTTCTAAATTCAACTTCAGCAACTCGATTTGCTTTTGCAGGGAATCGAGTGAGGTGGACGCCATCACCGCTTCCATCGATTTCTCAGCGGCGATGATTTCCTGCCGCGCCGCCTCGACGGCCAATTCACCCGCCGTGATCGCGTCGGCGGCCTCGACTCGGGCGGCCTCGTATTGGGCACGTGTCTCGCTGATTTTCAACGACTCTTCCTCCAATCGATTTTCCGAGACCAGTCGCACCGTCGACGGGTCGCTCGACGCCGATCTCAAACGGTCGAACTTGCGTTGGCCTAGTTCGTTGGCGCGTCGGAGCAGGTCCAAACTGCCACCGGGGCTGTCGGCAGTTTTGAGTTTGACCTGCGATTGGTTCAGTTGGGTTTCGGCCTGTTTGAGTTGGGTGCGGGCGACTTGCATTCGGGCATCCGCGGCCGCTTGCTCGGCGACGACTCGTGCCCGCCCCTCGACGAGTTTCGTTTGGGCCACCTCCAACTCGATCAATTTGACCCGGAGGCTTTCCAGTTCCACCAGTAGTTCGCCCTGGGTGACGGCGTCACCCTCCTGCACGGCGACTCGGGCGACCCGGTCACCCGGGGGTGCCATGAGCGACAGGACGCCATCGGCCGGCTCGATTTTCCCCTGTGCGACCACGTTCCCCGACCAAACCGCCGTCTTCTCGGCCAACGCCGCCGCCCGCACTTCCTCCGTCGGTTCGCCCGATAGGAAAGCAGGCAGAGGAGAGGAGTCGCAGCCGACAACGCCTCCCAACCCCGTAATCGTCAGCAGCAGGCCGGAGAGAAATGGAAACCGCATGATTATTTGGGTAATCGGAGAAAATGCAAATAGAGTAAAAAAGCGTGCCGAGAAGAAGGTAGTTCACCGTCGATCCCTGATCGTCCGAAAATGGTGGAGACTTGGTACCATCGCGACTCCCGCTAGGGTAATCTGAACGAATCCCCGTTTTACCATGATGAAGGCCGAAAGACAGCGTGAACCGAGAAAACGCCCCCACGAACGCCGCCTCTTCGGTTCGATCGGCCCGCGATTCGGCAACCGGCAACCTTTTTCGTCGCTTTAAATCGAAAAGCGTCGAGGCCGATCGCAGTTTCGATGGGTCCGCACTAATCGATGTATGCGGCATCAATCATTTCTTCGGTACCAGCGACGCACGCAAACAGGTTCTCTACGACAACAACCTGCAAGTCCAACCGGGTGAAATTGTCATCATGACCGGCCAGAGCGGTTCGGGGAAAACCACGCTACTGACCCTCATCGGCACCATCCGGCGGATCCAAGAAGGCCAAATTCACCTCCTCGGCCATCCCCTCGCCCATGCGAAAACGGCGGAAATCAACGCGGTTCGCAAGCGACTCGGATTCATTTTCCAAGCCCACAATCTGTTCGGCTCCCTAACAGCGCTCCAGAACGTCCGGATGGCACTCGAACTGCAACCCAAAGGGATGTCCCGCAACGAACAGAACCGCCGCTGCACCGAAATGCTCACCGCCGTCGGACTCGGCGAACGCATTCACTACAAACCGAAAAAACTCTCCGGCGGGCAAAAACAACGCGTCGCCGTCGCCCGCGGACTCGTTCACCAACCCGAGGTCTTGCTCGCCGACGAACCCACCGCGGCGCTCGACAAAGACTCCGTCCGCCAAGTCATCGAGTTGTTTCAGAAAGAGGCCCGTGAGCGGGGGACTGCGATTGTCATCGTCACCCACGACAACCGGATTCTCGACGTCGCCGATCGGATCGTCAAAATGGATTTCGGCTACATCGCACAAGACACGAACCTCGACGAAGCCGCCCTGCTCGGCAAAATGCTGCACCGCTGCGACCTTTTCTCACTCGTCTCGGTCGGCACATTGACCACGATCGCTCGCAAAATGAAACGGGAAGAACACGCCCCCGGCGACCGAATCGTCACCTACGGCGACGTCGGCGATCGGTTTTATCTGATTCGAGAAGGCGAAGTCGTGGTCCGCCGCCCGCCGCTGCCGAGCGACCCTGCCAGTCGTAACAGCCAGGAGTTCACCGAAGTGGCCCGGCTCACCGAAGGCGATTTCTTCGGCGAAACCGCCCTGCTCACCGGCGACACACGCAACGCCCACGTCGACGCCACCACCGACACGGTCACCTACAGCCTCGACGCACAAACGTTCCGCGAAGTCAAAGCGGGGCAAAAATCACTCGAAGAGGAAGTCCGGAGCAGCGTTTTCTCCGAATGACCGTTATTTTGGACAACTCACCGGATTTCAGAGAAGCGCAGTCACCCATCTTGACGATCTCTCTCGGCACGTCAAAATAAGTCTCTCGAAGCGTCCGAGGATGAGTTTCAGTTTGACCCACCACCGTGGCTAGCGCCAAAACGGCTCAGTGGGTTGAGAAACTTTTCAGCGGTCGCGAATTGCCAGGAGGATAGGCGAATTGGCAAGCGGGTTGATTCGAAATCAATTGCTCCGTAAGGAGTTGCGGGTTCGAGTCCCGTGTCCTCCGCTTTCAACGAAAACACCGTCTGGAACATTTTGTTTCCGGCGGTGTTTTTTTATTGGCCTTGGATGATGGCAACCGACTCTCACCGCGCGAACTGGCGGTCGGGAGAAGCACGTCGTCGCAAGTCATTCGGTGGAATCACGTAGCAGCGTCTCTCTGAGACGCTGAAATTTGCGAGTCTCAGAGAGACTCGCCTACGTGAGGTTCTACCGATGGGCTTGTCGATCTTCCGATCGCGGCGTCGTTCTGCTGGGAAAGCTTATTTGCTGTCTAATTGCAGCACGGTTTCGATGGTCTGCTCACCGCTGACGATTGCATTGACGACACGCTGTAACAACATCGTGGACGGAACGTCCTCGGGATGAGTGTCCATGAGCGACACGAGTACCCTCGCCGCTCGGATCAGATCTTTGCCGTGGAAGTTCTGAAGTGCCTCTTCGTAACGATCACGAAGATCATGCCATCGGGGTGTCGACTCGCTGGCGAGTTCGTGAATCCGCAGGTGCGATTGCACACCAAGTGGACGCACATCGGCGATCTGGCGAAACGTGATCACCTTGGTGTCGCGACTTCGTTGGACGGCGTCGAAGGTCGATTGGGTGACCAGGGCGGTGACGCCGAATTGTTTGGTCATGCCTTGCACGCGGCTGGCGATGTTGACGGTGTTGCCGAGGGGTCCGTATTTGAACTTGACCCGCGAACCTGTGTTGCCGACACGGGCTTCGCCGGTGTTGATGCCGATCCCGATCCCGAACCGATCCGGGGTGATTTCCTTCCAGCGTTGTCGTAACGGTTCGATCTTTTGCAACATCGCCAACCCGGCATGGCAGGCGAGTTCGGCGTGTTGCGGTTGATCGGCAGGGGCACCCCACATCGCCATCAACTCATCGCCGATGTAATCGACCAACACGCCATCGGTTGCGAGGACACATTCAGAAAGTTCGGTGAGGATATCGTTGATCCACTCGATGGTTCGTTGTGGACCGACGCGTTCGCTGACCGCACTGAAGCCACGTATATCACAAAACAGGACGGTGACGTTGGCGTCGCGTCCCGCTAAGAGGCCTTCATTGGCGTGCAGGGACGCGAGCACTTCGGGTGAAAAGAATTGGTTCATTGCGGCCCGTAAATCCGCCTCACGACGTCGTTCGTGTTCTTCTTTTTGCCGCGCGATTCCTGATGCCACGGCGGCGGCCATGACTTCGATCAGAGCGGCTTCGAGATCGCCGATGGGGGCGTCGGGCGAATCGATGTCCAAACGGCGATCGCCGTAGAGCGCGCCGATGATCTGTCCTTGGGAGTTGAACATCGGTGCTGCTACCGCCCGGTCGAGCAACATCATCGACGATCCCATCGACATGAGATAGTTGTCCGGTTCGAAAACGATCGTTTGCCGGTCACGCATCAACCGGTCTAGCAACCGTCCGCTGCCTTCGGGGAGCGACTTCGAAGACGCGCCCTCGTCGTCGTGTCTCCAAGTCGCGTCTTGCTTGCGTGAGTACGTCGAACGCACGACCCAATGATCGTCTTGACGCAACAGGATGTACGTGTGGTCGAGCTGCACCATCTCGGCGGCGCTTTGAATCGCGGCTTGAAAGAATTCGTCGCTACCGGCGGCTTTTTGAACGACTTCCAACGCTCGCTTGACCATCGTCACGGCCAACCGGCCCGAGCGTTCGTCTTCGCTGCCTCGGAGCAGGTTCCCCATTTGCGAGGAGGGCTCGTCGTCATCGATCAACGGGAGCGATTGCATCGTCCGCAACGATTCATGGTTGCCGGAGTCGTTGGGTCGAGGCGGCGGGTCCACTGCCGCGATGGCGACGCGTTGAATATGAACAAAGTAACGGCGGGTGAGAACGACAAAGGAATCCTCGGTCAAACGCATCTGCTGTCCCGGTGGCAAGGGCACGCTGGTCTCACCAATCAAGAACGTCAACCGTTCGTGGATGTTGCGAACGACGATCGCGCCGTCGTGATCGGTGTCCAATTGAATCGCTTCCCGGGGAATCTCGAGCACGTCGCTCGACGCGATGGTGACGCGGTAATGCGAAGCCCGTTTGTCAATCTGGAAGGCTTCGGAATCGCCAACCCGCTGTCGCCCGAGTTCGGCAGGCGTCGGAATGATCGCCGACCATTTTTCTTGGCCGTCTTCCAGAACAGTAATTTTAGTTTGGAACACAGGTTTCCGAGGAAAATGCGGCGAGGTCGCGTGGAAATATCAATGCAGGTAGTTCACCTGAACGATGGCTTCGTAGTCAAACTGTTCATCGAGTCCGTCACGTAGCGGGATGGCCATCGCCGGGGTGATGATCAGATCGTTCTTTTTACCAAACACGAGGTGCGTTCCGAAGGTCGCGTTGACGACGTTGAAATTTGGTTGCAAACTCGTGTAGGTGAAATTGTTGCCACCGACTAGATCGGCGTCTTCCAGGGTAGTCGAGTAATGCAGCTCGGTGTTGGCGATGATCGAGTTGAGTCCGCTGATCGAACGTTGACGTTGATAGAGTAAACAGTGCAGCGAGAAATCCAGATGCATCAATGTGGAATCGTTAAAAACACCGATTTCTTGCATATTTCCGTTCATCGGGTTGAGCAAATTGCTGTTGACCAAAACGGGATCTCCGCCGGCTGCCAAATCCAATTGCATGTAGGCCTGGGCCGTCCAATCGCCGAATCGCCTGAGCACCGAGGTAAACGGTTGAATTTGGACGGTTTCGTTCTTCACTCGCACGATCTCTGTGCCGCTCATGCTTAAAAGCGTGTCGTCGGCCGTCGGAATGCTGACGCCCATTCCACCGGCCCATAGAAATTGGTCGGTGCGAAACAACGTTGCTTTGCCGATGAACGCCATGTTGCCGATCTCCATCGCTCGTTGTTCGCGGGCGTCGATGTCTTGGCGACTACCGTAGGTGGCAGCGACAGGGAACCGAACCTCCAATGAAATCATATCTTCGACCAGGACTCGCTCGATTCCGGTAACGAAGCGACTGATGTCGCCGAGTCCGCCGGCGAAATCGTTGAAGAAGCTGTAGTTGATGAACGCTCGATCGCGAAGCTCGGGGCTGTAGTTTTCCGAGATCTTAATGCGACTAACACTGACACCGGGGCTAGGAACGGGGCGTGACCCCGGACCCTGGCCGCCGATGTTGCGAGCGTATTCGTAGTCGTAGTACCAAGATTGACCGTCGAGGGGCGTTCCGTCCTGAGCCGTCGTGCTGGTGTTATTGTTGGTGTAGACGATTGTTCCTCCTTGGAACAAGAACCCGGGACCGGGGGCAAGCTGTGCGTCGCTCAGCGGCAAGGGCTCGGCCAAGTCATACGTGTCGATCGTGCCGAGGTCACCCGATTCGTTGCGACCGGCGCCGGTCGGGATCAAGTCAGGATTGAATCCGCCAGGGAGAATGTCGAACGTCGGGGCCGGAAATCCGTTGCCGACCGCGTAGCCGTCGAACGGTGCGACAATCAGTCCGGTGAACTGAGCCAATCCGCTACCCGCGAAGTCACCGATGAATGTAGGTGCCGCAGAGAATGAACTTTGTGCGCTGGCGAAGTTGGATTGCAAATCCGAGGCGTTGATGTTGTCGAAGTTGTTGGCCGAGTTGTTGGTCGAGTTGTTGGCCGGGGCTGCTGCGTTCACGGCATCTGCTGCGTTGGGGGCATCTGCTGCGTTGGGCGAATTTGCCGGAGGCGCGTTGGGAACGGGCGGCTCGACGGTGGGTTCGGGCTGGGGCACGCCGTTGGGTGATGTGTTGTTACCGGGCTGGACGTTGTCGAAATCTGCCGGATTCTTGGGTTGCCCGACGTCGTTCGATCTCAAGGGCGGGGTCAACGGCCGAGGTGCCAACCCAGGTGATCGCATCGGGCTTGACGGATAGACGTGGGGATTGCTGCCCCGGAAATTGCTGCCCGGGGGTGGGCAATCGGGGGTCGCAACCGGCGGGCAATTTTCGACGAACCACACCGCATCGGATGCGTGCAACGGGTTCGTTTCGCCCCATCCGGATGCGCTCGCCCAGGCCAGACCGATCCCAATTGCGGCATTCAAACGCCAACGGCGTCGGGCGGCGGTTTCCTTGCGTTTGGAATCGCTCGGCATCATCGAGAACGTGGCGGGTCGACGGGTTCGGTAGGGCAACATCAGCGCCTCGAATCATGAAAATTGGTAGGGGTCATACAATCGGCACCATCCTGATGGGTGGCACACCCCTCTCTATCGGGTCCTTCCAATGGAAAAAATCATCACAATCGGTAGGCTCGAGGCAAAAACTTGGTCCACCGAAACGTCGTGGTGTTGATCTTTAACGGTTGCGGTGTTTGGATGGAGATCTCGGTGGTGTTCACGTAGCAGCGTCTCTCTGAGACGCTGAATTTTGCGAGTCTCAGAGAGACTCGCCTACGTGGGGGTTTTACGGTCGGGTGAGTGGTAGATTCAAACGTTTGATCAAATCGGGCGGGCCGGCGGTGGGATGTTGCGTCATGCCGTCTTGGCGAGAATCCTCGGTCACGGTTCGTGAAACATAACGGATTGTTTCTCGCAGACTGACCTCGCCGTCGCGATCCTGGTCCGCTTTCCCCGCGAACGCTTCGAGCAGTCGTGACGTGAATCGCCCGAGCCCGACTTCGGCGACCTCGGCGGCTTCCTCGCGGCCTTCGCTCGCGGTGATCGTTAACACGACATCGTCTTGGAGAACGCGGATCGCCGATTTCAAGTCGTCCTCCCGCATGAACGATTGCACCGCACCGCTGTGACACGAGTCCAAGATGGCCAGTTTGCGACACGGCAGTTCGGCGAACATGCTCAAATCGGACAACGACACGCAGTCATTGAATTGATCGTTCATGAGGTCGCGGTAGTCCGCGTCGGCGGAGACAAAGTACCACTGTCCGGTCCGCCGGTCTCGCATCCCGTGCCCGCACAAATACATGACGACGAGATCATCCGGCCCGACGCGATCCCTTAGTTCTTGCAAAGTCGAGGCGGCACAAATTCGCCACAAGGAACGCGTCGCTTGGGCATCGACGAGCTGGGTCGTCGTGACCTCATAGAGCGGCCCGGCGTGGGAACGCAGCGACTCGGCGACCGCATCGGTGGCCTTGGCAGCGAAGTCGAGAGATTGGATGTTCGGATCGGCGTAGCGACTCACACCCATCGCCAATAGGTGCATTTGGGCCGGGCCCGCTTGCGACGGCGCGTCGACTTGGCGGCGCAGGGCCAGTGTTTCGCGGGCGACCGACTGAGAGGTCGTGGCGGCGTAGATTTGCAGTTCCATTTCAACTTGACGCGGCAGTATGAAGTTCCATTTGACTTCGATCGTGGTCGCGTCGATTGATTCACGAGACGTCAACGAGCCAGGAATCCCGTCGATGAACGCCTTGACCGATTCGATCCCGACGCCCGCCGGACTTTCGATGCGTGCGACGACCTCTAATTTGGGTTCGAGACCAACGACCGGCGGGGTGTCTGGCTGCTCCGGGACCGGCGACAGGATTTGGATGCGGGGTCGCGATCGGATTTGATTGACGATCGCGGTTTCGCCCGGTGGTGGTCCGCCGCCGAGAGTCGTCCGCATCGCGGCGGCGAGAGATCCTGCCGACAGCAACCGGCGCATCACATCGGGACGTTCCAAAGTGGCCCGAAACTGATCGGCTCGGAAATACTCGACGTCCTCGCCGAGTCCACGATTGAGCTGCCATCCGAAGCGTTGGTTTCCTGCGAGGGAGGCGTTGTAGATTCCCGTCGGCGTCCACATCGCCCACTCACGTTGGTCGTCGATCAGGACCGTCGCGAGTGGGTACCACGCGGGGAACATTTGGAACGTGTCGATCGCTCGGCCTTGTCGATCGAAATCGAAAACGACTTGCGTGTCGAACGAGACCGCCGCGAGCGATTTCATGATTGCATCGGCGGTGTCAACTTGCTGGACCACGCCCGCTTCATCGGGCCATTTCAATTGACGCACTTCATCGCCGATCCGAGCGCCACGGAAGTACAACGGTCCGGCCTCGTCGATGTCGGCGATGACCAATTTTTGATCCATGATCTCGAACGTCGCGCCCCATCGGTTCTGCGAATCGGACGCCGTGGACACCTTGCTTAGATTCCAGACACAAACCATTGCGTCGTCACCGCCGGTGATGAGGTAGCGACCGTCGGCCGTGCCGCTGGTCGAACGCACGGCGGCGGAGTGACCCCGAAATTGCCGGCTGACTTTCAGTATTTGCGATGGTCCTTGCGTCGCTTGATCGAGCGCCAGTGAAAACACGTAGACATTGTTTTGGCGATCGGTGCCGACGATGGCGCACGGAACTTCATCGATTTTGATCGTGCTGACGGTTGTCGGGTTACCGTGCAGTTCAGTGCGAAAAGGCAATTGCCCGACACGCGTTTCTCCAGAATACAAATCGAACCGGGTGAGGTTCGTTTTCGAAGAGCGAATCGTCACCGGCAGATCGAATCGTTGTCCTGGCAAAAATGACGCTGGATCAATCTCGGTGGCGGGCGCCGGTTCGAGCGATAACTTGGAAAGATTGAAAACCTCGGTGAAAGGTTTCTCGCCGTCGGCAATCTTCTCGCGAGAGATCGCTACGCGTAACGGATCGGATTGCACACTCGCGGCGACACGCACGATCGGCGTGATGGGAGTCTTCAAGACTTGACGAGCCGGCGAGACGAATCGACCCTCGCGGCCGAGTGAATGCACTCGCAACGAACTCCCGATGGCCAGCACCACGGATTCACCCGAGGGATGAATCTGACCCGATGCGGCGGTTTCGTTCAGTAGCATCGAATCCATTTGCCGGGCCGGTTGGACCGTCAAGTCGTACAACGCGACCGCGGGAGGGGTTTGCCCCGCTTCGGTTCCCACGAGCAAACGGGTGCCGTCGGCATTGAGATCAATGAACAGCGGGCGACCGGCGACAGCAATGGTCTCGCCGTCCGCATTGATATTCCCGCCTCGGTTTCGCCACAGTCTGACTTGGCCGAACCCGCGACAGGCCGCCGCCAACACGGTATCGTCGTCCGAGGTGGCGAACTGCGACACGTCGACGGGAATCTGATCGTTGAGTTTCTGAGGTGGCCCGCCGTTCTCCGGTGCAGACAGTTGTACTTGCCAAATGGGGAAGGTGAACTGGCCGCCGTCCGGGTTGGTGTTGGTTTGCATTCGATTGAAATGAAGCGTCACGACGGAATCGCCCAGAGTCGTGACGGGATGAAAACCTCGAAACGGACGGAGTGCTTCGGCAGTCGCCTCGCCGTACGTCGCGGTGTCTTCGCCGAGGATCGTTTGATGGCTCCATTTGCCGGACGTGGGATCGACGGTCCATCGCACCACTCGTCCGGCCAAGTCGGCAGAAACCAGCGGAGCGTTTTTGGACTTGGACTTGGACCAAGCGAGACTGTCGACGGTCATGCGGTGGGCGTCCGAGTAGTCGGCGAGCGACCGAATCCATTTTCCGGAGTCGGCATCGGCAATCCAGATTTCTCCGGTTCCGCCCATCGCGCCGTAGCCAGCGATGGCGATTTCGTTGGCATGGATGGTCAAGTCGTTGATTGTCCCCCGGGGACCCCGCCAGACTTGCCAACGGATCGTTCGCCGATGCACCCACGACTGGCGATCACGCGGGTCACGCTGCCAAACATGAACGTCCTTGTCTTGGCCAGCCGTGACGAGTCGGTTGCCGTCGTCGCTGAACCGAACCACGTTGACGCGACTGCTGTGCCCGTCGTAGTTCAGTCGTAAAATCGGTCGCTGATCGCCAGGAGTCTCGTCAGTTTGCTCGGTATCGGGAGCTGCGGTATCGGGAGCCGAGTCGGGAGCTTCCCGCTGCAGGACCAGTTCGGTCGGCATGGTGAAGACGGCTTTGCCATTTTCCTGACGAGCGGGGGCGTCCGGCGACGTGGGGGATAGCGTCGCCTCGCTGGGGAGCTCACGGGCCTGTTGAGTCGATGTGTCGGGCAACGTCCCCGTGCCGGGACGGTCGGGGAGTTGGGACTCGTCGGGGAGTTGAGCCGACGCGGTCGCCGCCGAGCCTCCGATCATGAAACCAATCAGACCGACGATAAACAGGAAAGTCGAGCGTTTCGGGGAGGGCGTTGATTGATGGGGATAGTTGATCACGGTAAACAATCGGGCGACAGCGTGTCATGCCTGTTACAACCAAATCGGTAGAACCTCACGTAGGCGAGTCTCTCTGAGACTCGTAAATTTCAACGTCTCAGAGAGACGCTGCTACGTGAGACTCGTAAATTTCAACGTCTCAGAGAGACGCCGCTACGTGAGACTCGTAAATCCCAACGTCTCAGAGTGACGCTGCTACGTGAGACTCGTAAATTTCAACGTCTCAGAGTGACGCTGCTACGTGAGACTCGTAAATTTCAACGTCTCAGAGTGACGCTGCTACGTGAGACTCGTAAAGTTCAACGTCTCAGAGAGACGCTGCTACGTGAGACTCGTAAATTTCAACGTCTCAGAGAGACGCTGCTACGTGCGTCCACCTAGGTACTTGTGGCCATGTGCTTCCAAATCTTTCGACGCCCAGGGGGTAACGTCTCCGTTTATAATACCCTTGAACCCCCCCGGCGTGTTAGTATATCGATTCGCGCCCTCAATCTTTTTTTATGGTTTGAATTAAAATGGGTTCTCGCTCCCCTCTTGCGGCTTGGATCGCCAGCTTGCTCGCATGCTCGCTCCTGTCGCTGTCCAATGATCGGGCGTGCGGTGAGGAACCGGGTTCGGTCGTCGGCGGCGCGATGCGATCGATGTTCTCTCCGATGGCGGCGCCGAAGCGCAAGACGATGGGGTTGCTGCAACGCAACTTTTTGGACATGGCTGGCCAATCTGCGGAGTTGGAGGTCGCGATCGTCGTCGACGGGACCGATTCGATGGCGGGCGAGTTGCAAGGCATTCGGGAATCGATGTTGCGGATGTTGGGCGATCTCCGCCGACTGCGGGCGGGCCGCGTGCGAGTCGCCGTCGTGGTTTATCGTGATTTCGGTTCACCGGCATCGGCGGTCGAGATGCTGCTGCCCACGTTTTCAAGCGACGACGCGGAAATCAGCGCCGCGATCGAGTCGCTGCAACCGCAAGACGGGTCACCGTTCTATTACGAGATGATGGACATCGGATTGCATCGGGCGGTGACCAAGTTGAATTGGAGTGACGACCCGACCGTGTCGAAATGGATTTTGCTGTTCGGTGACTCGCCGCCCTATCCGATCCGGTTCAACGACGAGGAACTGCCCGATGCGAAACGTCACTTTGCCGACGAAGTGTTGGTGTCGTTGGCGTCCGCCCGAGGCATTCAGATCCACTGCGTGTTGTGCAACAGCACCGACGAAACGAACCAACCGCATTTGGAATCGATCGGCAGCACGCGGCGGATGATGGACCGGATGTCATCGGAGACCGGCGGGATGGTGTTGGACCTTTCCTATCCGGTTATTCGCGAAGCGTTCGCCACGGCGGGTCAATCCCCGTTCATGAAATCCGCGTCGATGCCCTTCACGCCGATTCAACCGATCTCGGCGGGTGACTTGACCGACCGGCGAAAGCAGAGCACCGGTGCCTCGTCTTCGATGGCGATCGCCGTGTTGCCCTACGAACCGATCGATCAAATTTCGTTTGATCCTGATCGACCGGCCGCCCGGGTCGCGACAGCGTTGGTGACGAAGTTCCGACAATTGCGGGGCGTTCGGATCAAGAGCCCGTTGGATGTTGAACGACAACTTCGCCGGATCCGAGCCGAAGGTTTGGACGACAAAGAAGCGATCCGCGGACTCGCCGCTCGATTGCGAGTCGATTATCTCGTGTGGGGCCGTTTGCAAGAAAACGATGCGGTGATGCGAACGGTCGCGTTTCGCAGACGTGATGGTATTCCCGTGATCAGTGTGTCTCATCGCGGCAGCCCGGACGGTCTCGCAAAAATTGTCTTGCAAGCCGCCGCACGATCGCCCGACAAGGATCCCGATTTGGCTAAGTTCGCTAACGCGGTGTTGGCCGGTTCGGAATCGTCATTATTGCAAACGCCTTTGGCTGGCAATGTGGCCACGACGACATCCGTTCTGACCGCGATCGGTTCGTTGGAACAATCTCTTGGCGAGTCCATCGGCAGTGACGAATCCGCTCGTTGGCTCGACCGTGCCGAAGTGGCGGCGAAACAAGCGATCGCTCAAGAGCCGAGCAATGGCGTAGCCCACTGGGTGCTCGCCAACGTTTCGTTTAACCAAGCGTCGGCGTTCTTCCGTGAGCAGATCGAAGACCGTGCGACGGATTCGATGCGAGATTGCAAGTCGGCGTTGCGATTGGCGTACAACCAACGCGAAAAGATCGGTTCCGAGCCGCTCGCGTTGGAAGTCGAAGCTGATTTTCGGTTGCTGGCGCGACGAGAAATCGATGAAGCGATTCTCCTGTATGAAAAGATGACCGACGCCGCGATGCCGTTGGATACCCAGCGACGTGGGCACTGGATGTTGGCTGGTTTGTATGCCGGGGACTGGGGCGTCTCGCAAGACAAGACCGATCCCGAATTGGCGCGCCGGCACACCGTTGCGATTCTCGCCGATTGGCCCGACAGTCCCGAATCGCAACAACTCCGCCGCTGGCTGCAATGGGACGAAACCCGCGACGAAACCCGGCACAACTATTTACCGAAACTCAACGAAGCCTTGCCCGGTTTGGATTTGTAAGCTCCGGCCCGCGTTCAATGGGTGTGACCCACGTAGACGAGTCTCTCTGAGACTCGTGAATTCCCAGCCACGTAGACGAGTCTCTCTGAGACTCGTGAATTCCCAGCCACGTAGACGAGTCTCTCTGAGACTCGTGAATTCCCAGCGTCTCAGAGAGACGCTGCTACGTGTTTTCAGCGTCTCAGAGAGACGCTGCTACGTGGTGGTGAGCTTCCAAGGCGTGCGTGAACTTGCCTTGCGGCGCCGCGACGGGTGGAACCCGGATGGACTTCACTCCCTCGACCCGAACGGGACCGGCGAGTACTCGCAGACGACAATGCGACCAATTCAACGTGGCCAGACCCCCGTCGCCACAACCGACGACGAGTCGATCGTGGTCTTCGTCGATCAACACGCTGTCGGCACTCACGCCGGAAATCGGAAACACAGCCAACTTCGGTTCGGGCAACGAAACCGCCGCTACCCAAACTTCGTTACCGACGGCTGCGGCGAGCCATTTGCCATCGCGAGAGAACGTGAGGCAACGAACCCACGCTGCCGATCCACCGGGTTCATTCTCGCCTGACATCAAAACCGATGCCGGCCCGAGTCGCAGATCGGTCGCGCCCCCCGACGCCCCGCTGGGCAACGTCGGGGTGGCTACATGAATTGCCACGCCGCCCTGATCGTTGCCGGTGGCCAAGACCAACGCGTCCGAACTCGTCCAAGCCGAGGCGATCGTGGTGATCCCTTGTCGATGAGCGTCGTCATCGACATCCACCCGCTCGATCTTCGTTTCCTTCCCGAGCACCCGATACGCCGACACGACGCCGCGATCGTCACCGACCCAAAACAAATCAGAGGCGAAACCAGAACGCTCGGCGTGCGGCGGCGGCACCTCGACGACGCGCGCGTTCGCGATGCGCGTGGGGATCGCCGTCGCCGCCGATTGCGAGCGGCGGTTCGTTGCGAACTCGTCCCAATCGTAGACCACGACAACACCGCCCTCCTGGCGAACCAAGAATTGCTCTCCCCCACGAAGGAACCGAAGTTGTGCGGCGACATCCGACATGTCCGTTTCGGCGATCGTGGCGGTGACGGATTGGCCGCTCGTGGTGCGGGTGCCCGGCGTCGCCTCGATCACGACGGCGGAAAGATCGGCGAGCGCCACGACCACCCGGTCAGCCTCGGTCGGGTGAACCGCGACGGCCAAGATTTCATCCCGAAACCACCACGAACCCGCCGCCGGGATCGGAAACGCATCGCGATCGAGTGTCGGGGTGGGAGCGATCGCCCATGAACTGATTTGGTCGCGTGCTGCGACAAACAATGTCTTGCCGTTTGCGGAAAATTTCACGTTCTCATGATTGGAGATCATGTGCGGCGTTTTCCCCAGCACGACCGACGACAGCGGCTTGGATAAAATCGGCGGGGATGAGAGCGATGCGTCTGTTGCGTTTGGGAACGTCCACCAACGCACGTCTTGGTCGAAACCCGTCGTGATGAATTGGTTAGGGGAACCGACCGGCAACAGCACTTCTACTGCACCGCCGTGACGATCGAGTGAAAGCTCGGGACTCACGGTCAACCATTTCGGATCGGCCATCGTGGCGGCGCGAAACTGTCCAATCGCCTCTCGGATTGAAGTTGCCGATGGAGACTCGCGGGCAAGAATCGCGAACGATTCAGCCATCAGGGATGCGGCGTCAGTGAGAACGACAGGCGGTTTCGAATCGTCGTCCTCGCTCGGCGATCGCGTACCGGAAAACGGAATCCACAACGCCGACACGGCGAGTGCGGCGATGCCCACGGAGATCATCCATTTCGGTTGCCGCCATCGGCTGGCTTCCGCAGCGGAACCGGCATCCGACTTTTGGGCGAGTTCCGGTGTCGACCTGGCCATTTGGACTTCCGCCGCCAAATCAGGTGCAGAAGCATCCGCCGAATTTTCCGACGTCCCGATTGCGTCGCCGAAGTGGAACGTGTCCTTGGCGTCGTTACCTTCCTGCGCGGACGGTTTCGACCAGGGAGCCTTCGATTCTGAACCGCTGATGATCGGGGAACCGCCCTTGGATTGTCGAACAAAAGCGTCCGTCAAATCTTCGCTGTCGAGCGTGTCCACGCCCATCACTGCGGGACCGTTGGGCGACGCCTGGGGCGGTGCCGGTTGGACGACGACAGCGGCGGGGCCGGCACCATCACCGACGGTGTTCAAACCTTGACTCGTCAACGCGACGCGGATCGCATCGATGAAACCAGAGTTGCTGGGGTACCTCTGTTTCCAGTCCTTGTCGGTGGCACGTTTTAGAATTTGACGTTCGATCTCGGGCACCCGGCTGAATTGCAAGTTGCCCGACAGGTGAGTCTGCAAGACCTGTTGCACACTGCCGTCGTCGAGCGGCAACTTGCCGGTACGAAGATGGTAGTACGTCACCGCGAGTGAATACTGGTCACTGTTGCGAGACGGTCTGCCATTGATCGCTTCGGGCGACATGTACGCGGGCGTCCCGGCGGCGCTGGTCATGGTCGCTTCGCTGCGTTTGAGCACGCGGGCCAAACCGAAGTCACAGATCACGGCCGAGTCGCCGATCAACACGATGTTGGCCGGCTTGATATCGCAGTGCTGTAACGACACCAGACCGGTCCCGAAATCGTGTTTCGGGGCGTTGAGAAAATCCAGCCCGCGGGCGACGCCTTCCATGTACCGTAGCAAATCCCCCGGCGCGACCGGCGCCGGCGGGTTCGGGTCACCTCGCTTGGGAACGTATTTTTCCAAGCTCAAGTCGCCCAACAACATCCCGACCACCAACAACGAGGCTTCCGGTCCGGATGTTGAAACGAACCCCGAGGTGTCTTGCGAATCGACGTCCAAGGCATTGAACGTTTCTTCGATCTCGTCGGGCGGTTCAGGCAGCACAACGCCTTCGTAATCCAACTGCCAAATGCCCGTGATCTGCATCAAGTTGGCATGACGGATCGACTTGATTCGCTTGATCGCGACGTATTCTTTTTGTCCCGAACTGTCTTCCAAGTTGATGAATTTGGCCGCCTGAGTCACGCCACCGGGGCCCGAAGCACGCCAAACTTCGCCGAACTGCCCCTTGCCGATGTACTTCTGCAAACGGTATCCAGGCGCGAATTCGTGACCACGGCGAAGAATCATGACGGTTCGGGTTTGGAAAGGAAACGAATGAGGGGCGAATGGCCCCCCACTAATCTAATCGAACTCACCCCAAATTTCAGTGGTGCAGGCGATCTTTGATTTTCGCGATCAGTTTCGGTTCGCCGTCGGTCGCGTAGGCTCCCTCGCCGCCTTGGTTTCGTCCGTCGGTGTATTCCAACCAAACCTTGGCACGTCCGGCGAACCCTTCGTAGTCCAAACCCCAGGTGCCCTCGCCGTGTTGGCCGCACCCGTTGGCATGACGCTGGCGGCCGCGGGAAAGCAACGGGATCGGCAGTTGCGGGACTTTGGAGAACGCCGCCCCGCCACCGACAAACCAAGCGGTATAACGGCCAAAACGTGTGTTCGGTCGCGCGCAAATCGCCCATGGAGCGACCTTGTCGGCGTGCCCGGTTCGTTTTTCGTCGCACATCCGGTACCGCAGCGGCGGGCAATCGCCTCGATCGCGGTCCCCGGGCATCGTCAGGCACGGTTTCTGGGGCCGACCGGGATCGCGGTCGACACCGTGGCATTCACCGTGGCACCCCGCGTCCCCCAACCACGCCGCATCGCAGCCGATTGCCGGCTGGGACACCTCGACGTAGCCCATGTCGACGTCATCGGGCTCGGCATAAGCGTAGGCCGCGTCGGAATCGTTGGCGTCGGCTCGGGGCGGTCCCACGAGCAGGAAAGCGAGGGCAACACATACCCAACGGAGCGAATTTCGCAGAAAAAAGGTTGGCTGGATCATTGTCTCGAAACCAGGGGTAGAAGGCAGCGGAGCACTCACGAGGTCTTCATCGCCCCCCGACGAGTCGCTCATCCAGACCAACCGATCGAAGCCACATATTCACCGGAACTGGTCAAACCGGTAGAACCGTCAGAGTCCCCCCCATTTTTCGCTTGATTTGTCACCGAATGGCGAGTTTACTCAGGGGCTAGTATCCCCCGTCTGAGAGGGGCCATGCTGGTCAACCCATCCGATCGAGTCGATTCATTTCCCCAGGTAATTGTCCGTGTTTCGTCGTCGCAAAACAAATCGTCGTCTTTCGTCCCGCACTCTGACCCGACGAGCCGCCTCGTCAACCATGAGGCCAGGACAACGCAGGCTGCGGATGGAGTCGCTGGAGGCCCGCCGGTTGCTGGCCACCGATGTGGTGATTGGATTGACAGGCAATGTCGAAACTTATGCAGAGACGTTCTCGCCAGGGGTGATCACCTTCACTCCGACAGTGAGTGCTCCGGTCACGACTCAAATCGGTGTGGATGCAATTCAGAACCAACTGGGCGTCGGTAACAGCGTCGTGATCGAAACGGACGGACCGGCGGGTTCCACTGCGGCCGGAAACATCTCCGTCAATTCGTCTATTCAGAATCTCGGTGGCAGTCCCGTGAATCTTCGCTTCAACGCGGGCGGCAGCATCATTGTGGATCCAGGTTCTGGGCCGGTTTCCAACACACTTGCGGGCATGAGTGTGACGTTCAACGGCGACCTTGAGATCGGAACCGGCACCACGACGGGGCTCTTTTCGATCACCGGCGATGTCAATTTCGCTTCAGCCAGCTCAATCTCGTTGGACGTCAATGGATCGACGCCAGGCACCGGTGCCGACCAGTTGTCGGTCACGGGCGCGGTCGATATAACGAACACGCGATTGGTCCTCAGCGGAACGATTGGATCGGCCCCAGGACAAACCGTGGTTCTGATTGACAACGACGCCGCCGATGCCGTCATCGGCACCTTCGGTGGACTCGCCGAAGGTGCGATAGTTCCGATCAACGGAATCGATTTTGCACTCAGTTACGTCGGTGGCGACGGCAACGATGTTGTCTTAACCGAACCCATCCCGGCGACGATCGTCGTGACCACCGCAATGGACGAGAACGATGGGACGATCGATCCGGGGACCGGCGCGGGCACGTCGCTGCGGGAAGCCATCATCGCGGCCAATGCGGATCCGGGGCTCACGACCATCACGTTCGATCCTTTGCTCAACGGCACGCCGATCGGGCTGACGATCGGTGGCACGGATGAAGACTCCGGGTTGACGGGCGATTTGGACATCACGACCGAAATCGTGATCCAGGGCAACGGACCGACCAACACTCTCATCGACGGTGGGGTGCGTTTCGATATCGCCACCGGCACGGTGACGACCCCCGGCTTCGGCGATCGCGTATGGGACGTGCGGACTGGTGGCAACCTGAGCCTGGACCAACTGACCGTGACCGGCGGTCAGGCGGCGGGAGTTTTGCCGGACAATGACGGCGGCGGTGTTCGCGCTGCATCCGAAAGCACGCTGGCGATCACGAGATCGACGCTCTCGGGCAATACGGCAACGGGTGAAGGCGGCGGGGTCTCCAACGGAGGCACCACGACGATCATGGACTCGACCCTCTCTGGCAATACGGCAACTGGTAGTGGCGGCGCGGTCTCCAGCTATGGCGCGGCTACGATGCTGGCGATCACGGGCTCGACACTCTCGGGGAATGCGGCAACGGGTGATGGCGGCGGGGTTGACAACGGCGGTACGGCGACGATCACGGGCTCAACACTCTCGGGCAATACGGCAGGTTTCAGTGGCGGCGGGGTCAATAACTTTGGCACGGCGACGATCAACAACACGATCATCGCCAACAGCGTCAGTGGCGGCGACCTGTCGGGCACTTTCTCAGGGACCGATAATTTGGTCGAAGACGGCAGCGGGACCGGACTGCTGAACACCGTGACGGGTGATCCGCTGCTCGGTCCGCTTCAAGACAACGGCGGGCCGACCTTCACCCATGCATTGCTAACCGGCTCACCGGCGATTGATGCGGGTGACGATACAGCGTCGATCAATGCTGGCATCACCACCGACCAACGCGGCGAGAACCGCTTCGTCGGCACGGTCGATATCGGTGCTTTCGAAGTCCAACCGGCCATGACGACGTTCGTGGTCACGACTGCAATCGACGAGAACGATGGGACGACCGATCCGGGAACCGGCGCGGGCACGTCGCTGCGTGAAGCCATCATCGCGGCCAACGCGAATTCCGATTTGACGACCATCACGTTCGACCCTTCGCTCAACGGCACGCCGATCGGGCTGTCGATCGGGGGCACGGGGGAAGACTCCGGGGCGACGGGCGATTTGGACATCACGACCGAAATCGTGATCCAGGGCAACGGACCCACCAACACCCTCATCGACGGCGGTGTGCGTTTCGATCTCAACGGGACCATCACGACCCCCGGCTTCGGCGATCGTGTCTTGGACGTGCTCACAGGTGGCAACCTGAGCCTGGACCAACTCAGCGTGGCCGGCGGTCAGACGAATTTTGGGGGCGGTGTTCGCGCGGCATCCGGAAGCACGCTGGCGATCACAGACTCGATTGTCTCGGGCAATACGGTGACGGTTGACGGCGGTGGCATTTTTGTGGACGAAGGTTCGCTTTCCGTGGTGAATTCCACGATCAGCGACAATATCGCGGGCGACAGTGGCGGGGGTGTGTATGCCGATGGCGCGACGCTGACGATCACAGGATCCACCATCTCTGGCAACCAAGCCAACGGGGTAGACAGCGGCGGTGGCGGTGTCTATTTGCTCGGTTCGGGTTTGACCAATCCCGCCTTCTCGATCGTCAACACGGACTTTCGTTCCAACACCGCCAATTCGGGCGGTGGCGGCCTGGAGATCGTGGACGCGCCCGGAATCATCACCGGTGGACTGTACGAACTCAATCGGGTTGTCGCAGGTGCTCTCAACGCGGAGGGCGGCGGTGCGATCGTGATCCTTGCCAGCCAATCGACCACTTCGCCACCGGTCTCAATCAGCGGCATCACGGTCCGAAACAACTCTGCTCCGGCCGGTGGTGGCCTTGCAGCGGTCAATCCGAATCTTGAGTTGGACTCGGTACTGATCGAGAATAACTCGACCATCAATCTTGGAGGTGCTTTCGCCACGACCAGCTCAGGCGGCGGTATCGCAGCGATCAGTGATGGCCTGGGCGGGCGGGTCACGATCACCAACTCGACCATTCTGAACAACACGGCGATCAGTGATGCGGCCGGCATCGCGTCCATCGACGTCGACATTTCGTTGATCGACACCACCATTTCAGGTAACTCAGCAGGTGGTGTTGCTGCCAACGGACGAGGCGGTGGAATCGGGATGGTTGGCGTGATGCGGACACCCGTTTTGACGGCCAACCGAGTGACGATCGACAACAACACGTCCACGGATATTGGCGGAGGCGTCGGGTTGATCAACGCTGGACTGGACTTCACCAATGTGACCGTGACGGACAACGAATCCACCGGCACCAATGGAGGTGGACTGGTGTACTCCAACACCGACAGCACCGTCCTGCGGCGGATCGCGTTCTCGACGTTCGCCAGCAACACGGGCACCAACATTCTGGCGACCGGTGCTCCGATCGATATGCTTGCCAACGTGTTGGCTGACGGGGCCGTCATCGTCGACGTGGGGTTCAGTTTTAACTCGCTGGGTCACAACATCTACAGCTCCGCAACGCTACCGGGGCTGGACGACCCCACGGACGTCAATTCGACCAACGTGAACCTCTTGGGTTTGGCTGACTTCGGTGGTCCTGTCTTCACACGCCCTTCGATCGATTCGGTGACGTTGGATCGTGTCCCAGTGGGCCAGTCCATCGCCGTGGATGCCCGAGGCATCCCCCGGATTGGAACGACTTCCAATCTGGGTGACGTGGGCGCGGTCGAATCGTTTCAGGTCGACATGACGACGATCAATGTCAACGAAGCCGATGGGGCTCAGCAAACGTCCTTTCAATTGGATCGTCAACTTCCCTTTGGCGTGACGCTGACCAGCGGCCCCCTGTCGACGGCGACCGTCACCGCGGTAAGTCAGACATTCACGTTCCTGGCCAACGACAGCTTCACGCCGCAGGATCTTCTGTTCAACTTGATCGATGACAATTTGGTCGAAGCTGACTTCCTTCAAAACATCCCGTTCCGTGCCGAAGTCAATCCTGGCATCGGCATACCGCTGGTTCTTCAGGACGCTCCGTTGGCGTTCATTGCCGACGATGACGCCACGGTAATCACCGCCGCGGACGCCAGTCGAACCATCAACGAGGACAGCTCGCAATCCAGCGTCGTCCTCTCGAGTCTGGTAACCAACGCAACCGAAACGGTCACTTACGCCCTCGTTTCGACCACCTCGGGCACGGCAAGCGTGGTGGGCGAGACCCTGTTCTTCACACCCGCTGCTCACTTCTTTGGCCAAGCGACACTGGTCTACCTGGCGGCCGACAGTAGCGGTAGCGACCAGGGCACGGTCGTTTTCACCGTGTTGCCGGTGAACGACCCTCCGATTGCATCAGATGATGCCTTCACTGTTGCGTTCAACGCGAACAACACACCCCTGAATGTTTTGGCAAACGACGTGGCTGGTCCAGGCGAGACTGAAGTGATTTCAGTCAGTTCGGTGGGAGCTGCCACCAACGGGATTGCTTCGTTGAATCCCAGTAGTGGTTTGGTGACTTACACGCCGAACGTCGGATTCTCGGGCAGTGATTCTTTCAACTACACGATGATCGACGATGGCGGACTGACGTCGACAGCAACCGTACTGATCAACGTCACCGCCGCCAACGTTTCCCTGACGGGCACGGTGTCCTGTGATGTGAACTCCAACGGCAGTAACGATCCCGGCGAAGAAACACCTGACGCGATGGTGTTCTTGGATCTCAATCGCAACGGATTGTTCGATGAAAATGAACCGATGACGTTGACCGATTCGCAGGGGAACTATTCGTTTTCGAATCTGGACGGTGCACGGGCCCAAGTCGTGCTGATGATTCCAGGCGGATGTGGGTTGCCCACCGAGTTTGCTGAGGTGCCCTTGGACTTGAACCTAGGCGACTTGGTACGTGACATTGTCGTCGTGGACGTCGATGGTGACGGGCGCGACGATTTGATTGCGGTCAACGAAGGTGATGGAAAGCTGGTGCGGTATCGCCCGGCGATACTGGGATCGTCGTCCGAAGAAATTAGCATCCCCGGACGTCCGCAAGCGATTGACGTATGGACGGCGTCGCCCGATCCGTCGAACCCCAGTTCGCAACCGAAGGTACACGTTGCGGTGGCAGCGACCGGTGACGGATTAACCACCCCGATCAATGGGATATCACGCCCTGGCCGTGGAGCGATCTATGCGATCGATGGCTTGACCTCGACCGAGTTGCCACCGATGGGCGACGGACCGATCGATGTGTTGGTGGACGATTTCGATGGCGACAATTTACCGGACTATGTTTCGGCGGCGTTTCGATCCGATGAGTTTTGGATCCGTCTGAGCACGCAATCAGTGCCGACGCTGCTCGCCTCGGGCGATATGCCCGTGCAAGTGGAATCGGGATTCTTCGACGACGACGCATTTCTCGATCTCGCACTCGGGTCGCGTGGCTACGGCACCGAATCGGGAACCGTCCAAATCATGTTCGGGACCGGCAGCGGTGCTTTCACCGAGGGTCCCGTGTTGCAATCGGCGGGGAAACTCGCTGGATTGGCCAGCGCCGATTTGCGGACGTCCGGAACCGTCCTACAAGATGAATTGATCACGCTCGATGAACGCGGGCAGTTGAGAGTGTTTGCCGTTAACTCGAGTTCGCTCAACGAACTCGAGTCGATCGCCTTGGACGCCGCGACGAGCAAGATTCGCGTCGGAGATATCGATGGCGATTCGAATGCCGACGTGGTGGTGGTGCGTCCTGGCGAAGGCGAAGTTGATTTGCTGCTGGGAAATGGGAGCGGCGGATTGATTCGAGGGAAACTTTCTCAATCGGCGTCGTCGGTCGTCGATGTCGCGTTCGGGGACTTGGATGGTTCGGGACGTGACAGTCTGATCGTGGCGAGTCTGTTTCGCCCCAGCGGGAGCGGGAGCGGCAACGGGTCGACGAACCTGTTCCGATTGGGTGTCGACAAACGCGAACTGTCGATCATTCCTGGAGCGACCGCGCAAGCGCACTTTTCGCCGAGCACGTTGGAAGCCCGGATGGATGTCAACTCGGATGGCATGATCACGTCGCTCGACGCGTTGCGAGTGATCAACGAAATCAATGCTGGATCAACGAACCCGCCGACTTCCGAACCGCTTGATGGAACCGCCGTGCTGTTGGATTTGGGTTCTCCCTCGGACGTCAACGGTGACGGGCAAACGACCGCCTTGGATGCCTTGATGGTGATCAATCATCTCAACGCCCGTGAATCGACCTTGACTGCGTCCGGTGAATCGATACCGGACGAGTGGTTACCGGCACGTGGCGAGGATGTCTTCTTATCACCCGAAGAAGATCGCTTGAAGAATGAATCCATCGACGCAGTCATGGCCGAATCGGGCGGGCTGTTCTAAACGCCGCCGTCAGGTGGTAGCGGTTGCCAATAATCGGACCGTACCAGTCCTCACCCGCAGCGAAGCTATTGCCGTATGCCCAACGCCTAGGAGTCTTCATTGAATGACAACGATTTACCGAACGAAGCGGATGGAAGTTCGGCTCTGCGGTCGGTTCATACCAGCAACCTTCCTGAAATCCTCGAACAGCTCGGGATCTCGCTTCTGGTGACAACCTATCAAGCTGGCAAATTGGTCATGTTGCGTCCCGAAGGCGGCGTGCTGAACACGCACTTTCGATTGTTCGACAAACCAATGGGAATGGCGGTCCAGTCCCACCGAATCGCGATCGGGTCGGCGATTCAGTTATGGGAATTTCACAACATCCCGGCCGTTTGCGAGAGGCTCGACACCGCGCGGGAAGCCACCGACAATTTGCCCGAACGCAAAGCGAGCACGCATCCACACGACGCTTGTTTCTTACCTCGCGTCGCCCACTTCACCGGCGATATCGACATCCACGAAATGGCTTGGTTGGGCAACGCGAAGGACGACGAGGTGATATTTGTCAACACTCGATTCTCATGCTTGGCCCGGCGCAGCAGCACGTTCAACTTTGAACCCGTTTGGCGACCAAGCTTCATCACGAAATACATCCCCGGCGATTGCTGTCATCTCAACGGAATGGCGATGCGTGATGGCAAAGTCGACTGCGTCACCGCGCTCGGGGAAACGGACGATCCGGGAGGCTGGCGAGCGAACAAGAAAGATGGTGGCGTGTTGATCGATGTGACGTCGGATGAAATAATATCCCGCGGACTTTCGATGCCCCATTCCCCTCGCTGGTACAACGGAAAGTTGTATTTGTTACATTCGGGAACCGGCGGATTCGGTGTCATTGATCCGCAAACGGGCAAATACGAATCAATCATCGAGCTTCCCGGATTCACGCGTGGGCTTTCATTTTGCGGACCGCTGGCTTTCGTCGGCTTGTCCCAGGTCCGCGAGACGGCGGTGTTCGGTGGCGTGCCGATTGCGGAACGAGATTTGGCCCAGCGGATTTGTGGCGTCTGGGTCATCAACCTCGAAACCGGGCAAATCGTCGCCTTCGTCAAGTTCGAGGATGCGGTGCAAGAGATCTTCGCCGTCGAAGTGCTGCCCGGTGCCACGTATCCGGAACTGGTCAACGAAGATCGCGAGTTGCTCGCCGGGAGTTACGAATTGCCCGAGTCGGTACTCGCCGAGGTCCCTCCGGAACTGCGTCGCTAGTCGTTCACGGCGCAATCAACCTCGATCCGTATCCGTGGTTGCCGCCACGTGGCGAGGACGCCTTTTTTTCGCCCGAAAAAGATCGTTTGAAGAATCAAGCAATCGATGCAATCATGGCGGAATCGGGCGGGCTGTTTTAACCCACGTAGGCGAGTCTCTCGGAGACTCGCAGATTTCACACCCACGTAGGCGAGTCTCTCGGAGACTCGCAGATTTCACACCCACGTAGGCGAGTCTCTCGGAGACTCGCAGATTTCACACCCACGTAGGCGAGTCTCTCGGAGACTCGCAGATTTCACACCCACGTAGGCGAGTCTCTCTGAGACTCGCAAATTTCACACCCACGTAGGCGAGTCTCTCTGAGACTCGCAGATTTCACACCCACGTAGGCGAGTCTCTCTGAGACTCGCAGATTTCACACCCACGTAGGCGAGTCTCTCTGAGACTCGCAAATTTCACACGCACGTAGGCGAGTCTCTCGGAGACTCGCAGATTTCACACCCACGTAGGCGAGTCTCTCGGAGACTCGCAGATTTCACACGCACGTAGGCGAGTCTCTCTGAGACTCGCAGATTTCACACCCACGTAGGCGAGTCTCTCGGAGACTCGCAGATTTCACACCCACGTAGGCGAGTCTCTCTGAGACTCGCAAATTTCACACCCACGTAGGCGAGTCTCTCTGAGACTCGCAAATTTCACACGCACGTAGGCGAGTCTCTCTGAGACTCGCAAATTTCACACGCACGTAGGCGAGTCTCTCTGAGACTCGCAGATTTCAGCGTCTCAGAGAGACGCTGCTACGTGATCGCTTCAATCGCTAAACGGGTTGCGGTTAAATTTCTGGAAGGGAACGCGGACGCCGCCGAGCGTGTAGGCGTCGACTCGCAGTTCCACAGGCGGGGCGAACCCTTGTTGTCCGGCGGAGGTGACCACGTCGTCTTGGTCGACTCCGTCACCGCTGACGCCGAACCCGCCGACCAATTTTCCGTGAATGTAAATCGGTGTGCTGCCGGGGAAGAACACGACGCCGTTTTGATTGGCCAAAGGCTTCGACAGATCCGTGCCATGCACGATGACTTCGGCGTCCCCGACGTCACGGAAGTTTCGCATTACGTTGAACGCGTCATACGCCTTCGTGCTGGAATGCGTTGCCGACGCGTACACCTCAAACGCCATGGGGGTGCCGTCGCCCAAGTTTTCGCCCGTCAAGGGGTTGATCCCGGGCAGACGCAACATGCTGTGCGGGCCGACTTCCAGACAAGGTGTCGGCGAGGCATCGCAACCCGACGCGAGTGACCGATCGAGTTCCGTGCCCGTCGGGAATTGCGGTCCGGCAAGGAACCGGAATGAACGATTCGTCAACGCCGTGCCTTTCGGAAGCGTGTCGCCGCTACGGGTTTTCAGGGATCCCGAAACAACCCCGAAAGTACCATCGCCGTTGAAGTCGACGATGTCGGCGTCTTGGATGTCCTCGGCGTCGGCGTAGTACGCGGTATTGCGAGCCTTGGCGATCGCGACGTCGATCGAAAAGATCGTCGCATCCGGCATCCGGTACAACCCGAGCAACTCGCCCTGCTTGTCCGCGACGGCCAACACCATCCGGGTCAACGCGCCGGGCGTGAGATTCGGGGTCAACCGGATCGCGGCGCGGGTCCGGTCGGCTTCTTGGATGCCGTTTCGAATGATTTGTTCGACGACTTCCGCTGTCAATTCGGGATCGGTGGGACTGTCCTGCGGCACCACCAACCATTCTTCAGGCACCGCTTGGCCGGCAATCTCCGCGTCCGTGAATCCGACGTCGATCAAATCACCCGACGCCGTCGATGTGCCCAATCCGCGACCGAACGACAACAACCGATCGATGCCCGGCACGCGGTGTTCACGCGTCGGTGTGGGACCGTAGATTTCGAGCGTCAAACCGACCAAGTCGATACGAGAGCTTAACGCGACAAAGTTCGGTAGTTTTGTCAGGCCAGCATTGAGGTCTGAGATGTCTCGAAAGAAAGCCGATTGTTTGGCGACGATCCCGCCGCCTGCCGAAGCGGCGAACGCCGCGAACTCAGCTTCGAGCACTTTATCGGCGTTGGTGCGTTGTTTTTCAGTTTGTCCTTGGCCGAATTCGAAACCCTGTTCGTGGGTCGCGTAGCCGTCTTCTCCAGGGAAGAAAACGCCGATGCCGCCGACCAAGTTGGGGACTCCGGTGGAAGCGAGCTTGAACAGCGGAATCCCGCCGGGCAACGTCGCGATGCCGCGTGGCACGGCGTCCGGATCCATGCCGCTTTGTTCACCAAAACTCTCCGGCCAAGTCCGAAAGAACTGATCGGCGACCGCAGGCACGAACGCCGGGTTGGCGTTGAAACGTTGTTGCAATTCAAAATCGTCGTCGGTTCCTCGCAGGCCGTCTTCCCCAGGATGCGTTTGACTGTCGCGGCTTTGGTGTTCAATCGCGAACAAATCGACTTGCGGCGTGAAGGGGATCTCCGGCGGGAATTGACCGCCGACACCAATCGGCGCGACGAAACCCGGTCCCCGGTGCAGCGGGTCGCTATCCGTTGGTGACGATTCGACTTCACGCTGCGTGACCGTTGATTGGCTGATGAACCGGATCGTGCGACTGGTCAGCGGTGCCGCGTTGCTGCTGAAGAACGCCGCCGTGCGAGCCTTGGCAACCGCGCCGTCGATCGCGAATGCAAATTGAGTATCGTCGGCTTGCAGCGTCGCCGAGACACCTGCTTCCACACGCACGCCGAGAATCCGTCCGCTCCGGTCGACCACCGCGATGATCGCGTCTTCGCTGGACGTCGCTTCGGAGGCTCGTTTGAGTAACGCGTCGACGTCGTCCTTGGTCAGTAGGTTCTCTGGGTTGGGCATGGTTCCCGCGTCGTCGGTCGATTCGATTGCCGAAAACGCCGAGGCGAATACGCCGCTGGTGACGCTGGCGTCTTTGGCGATCGCGGCGACCTCCGCATTGGACAACGTCATCATCGCCGCCGCTTCAACGGCGAGCGTGGCCCGCGGTTCGCCGTTGAGATGATTGATGATCTGCAACGCGTCGACGGCGGTGACGTGACCATCGCCGGAGACGTCAGCGAAAAGATTAGTGATCGGTTCACCGGACGCACCGGAGGCGTTCCTTTCGTTCAGAAGATTCACCACGACGAGCGCATCGCGGGCCGTCACAATGCCATCACGATTGACATCGAAAACCTGCTCGGCGGGCAACAATCCACCGGTATCCCCGGCGAGCATTTCCCGCCGCTGGAGTGTTTCGCAGCGGAGTCGTCGGGGCCGGTTCGAAAGAATCCGGCGGCGGAAAAGGGTCATGCGCGGATCTCGACAAGGTGTTGCGGTGGAAAGACGCCTGCTCAGGGGACGGCGATCTATCCCCCCGAAAGAACCTAGGTTAGTCAGCTTGGCACCGATTCGATAGCTGGAAAGCCGATTGGAGAATGAATCCGGATCGGCAAAAACGGAAAAATCGACAAAGTCGTCACTTTCGCTACAGAGCACAGGCCCCGACCGACCGATACCCATTCCAGCCGGGATCCCTATCGGGGGGATGCCCTTCCGCACTCTCACGGGTCCCTCTGATGCGAATTCGACGTTGGCCCGCCATCGCTCTCGTGTGCTGCCTGGTTGGCGCGACCGGGGCCGCGTTTGCCGACGAATTCGCCGACACGCTGCGCTCGTATCCGATCGAAAACGAAATCATCGTTAATGATGGATTCTCGCCGGTCCCACCCCAAACGACACTACCGCCAACCGCATTGCGGCGATTGGCGAAGCCTTGGAATCCCGACGCATCCAATCCCAACAAATCCACGCCCGCCCCAATCCGACCGCCGGTGCTGCGTTCGCCGATCGAAGCGGCTGAGGAATTGCCACCGATCCGACCGGGCGTGGACCACACCGAATCGCTATTTGAACTCGACGGCGGGCACCCGTACGGGTTCACCGGACCGAGCGGGATCTTGCCGACGGAATCGCAAACGAGCAACCATTTCATCCCTGTCGACGACCTGTGGCGGATCGGACATCAGGAAAGTGACCGGTACGGCAAAGGCCATCCGATGCTCGACGATTACCCGGGCGTGGAGGGTGCCTGGTGGGATCCCTACAACCAAAACGTGCTCAAAGGCGACTACCCGGTCCTGGGCGAGCACACGTTCATGAAGTTAACGGCCAAGAGTTTGAACCTGTTCGAGGGCCGCCAATTGCCCACCCCGACAACGCCTTTCGAAGCCACGCAGAACCCCGGCGCGGCCGCGTTCTTCGGCGATCCGGATTCGTTCCTGATGCAGTCCTACAATTCGTTCGCGGTGGATCTCTTTCATGGCAACGCATCGTTCAAACCGAACGATTGGCGGATTCGCGTCAACGGCATTTTCAACATGAACAACCTGACCGCCGACGAACTCGGGGTGGTCAACACCGACGTGCGGGCCGGACGCAGCCGATTTCGTACCGATTTTGCGTTGGAGGAATGGTTCGCCGAAGCCAAGTTGGCCGACACCAGCCCGAACTACGATTTCGTGTCCACTCGGATCGGCAGCCAACCGTTCGTCAGCGATTTTCGCGGTTTCATTTTTTCGGACATCAACCGCGGCGTGCGATTGTTCGGCACCCGCCATTCCAACCGCGATCAATTCAACCTGATCTGGTTCGACCAAACCGAGAAAAACATCAACTCGCTGCTGAATGATCTGAGCGAAGACCGGCATCAAAACACGTTCATCGCCAACTACTATCGCCAAGATTTCTTGTACCCGGGTTTGAACGCGAACTTGTCGTTTCATGCTAACTTCGATGGTCCCTCGTTTGAAATCAACGAGAACAACTTCTTGGTGCGTCCCGACCCGGTCGGTATCGCGGTCCCGCACGAAGTCAATTCGTACTACATCGGCGCCGCGACGAACGGGCACATCGAGCGGTTCAACTATTCGACCGCGTTCTACTATGCGTTCGGCCGCGACGATTTGAACCCCTTGGCCGGTCGCGAAGTCGACATCAGTGCGGCCATGGCAGCGATCGAATTGTCCTACGACCGCGACTGGGTTCGTTTCCGCACGTCGTATTTGTACAGCAGCGGTGACCGTGATCCCAACGACGACCGGGCCACCGGATTCGACGCGATCATGCCCAACCCGAACTTTGCTGGAACCGAATTCAGTTACTGGGGACGGCAAGACATCCGGCTGTTCGGCGTCGAACTGACCAACCGATTGAGCCTGATCCCGAGTCTCAAAAGCAACAAAGTCCAGGGGCAAACGAATTTCGTGAACCCCGGATTGCACCTCCTCAATTTTGGGTTGGATGCGGATTTGACGCCGCGTTGCAAGACGATCAACAACGTCAATTGTTTGTGGTTCGACCAGACGGCGCCCCTGGAAACGTACCTTTTCACCGGAGAAGTCCGTAATTTCATCGGAACGGATATTAGCACTGGCCTTGAATACCGTCCTCTGTTAAATAACAACATCCTGCTATTGGGTGGTTTCGCGGCACTGATTGGTGGTGATGGTTTAGAAGACCTTTTCCAGCGTTTTGACGGCAGAGTCGATACGCATGTCGCGGGATTCCTCGAAGTGGTTTTGGAATATTAACGTCCGGCGATTCAGCGGCTGATCCGTTGTTCGGCGGATCACTGGTTGGGAAGATTCCCGCCCTGCAAAGTGAAAACGCTGATGAACGGACTCAATCAATTACGGCCTGCTGCTTGTTTGGCGCCCCTTCTCTGGCTCGCCAGCGTTTCGCTCGTGCCTGCGGACGAGCCGCGACAGGGCGATGATTTCGACGCGAAACTATCGCGGCTCATGCACGCCCTGGATTTCCGCGAGCAGCCGTCGGCGGCCCCGGGTTCCCAGCAGAACCCCGGCTCACAGCAGAACCCAAACTCACAGCAGAAACCTGGCTCTCAGCAGAAACCTGGCTCACAGCGGGCCCCAAACTCACAGCGGGCACCAGTTCAACCGCAGCCAAAAACGCAAGTCCCACCGAGGCCTTCGGCCCATGACGCTGGCTCGGCCCACGGCCCATCCTCCCACGGCCCATCCTCCCACGGCCCATCCTCCCACGGCCCATCCTCCCACGGCCCGACTTCCTATCACGGCGGGGCGAGCTATCACGGCAGCGGCACTGTTGAACAGGGCAGCGGCACTGTTCAACAAACCAACTACCACGGCCAAGATCCGAAAACCGGCGCTGCCGGGGCGTCCGAGCCCGATGTTGCCGGACGCGGTCGCGACCCCTGGGGCCTGGCCCGGCGCCTCGGTGTCGCCGACAACGCGTCCTATCCGATTCCCGACGACTTGCGGTTCGACAACCTGACGACGCAGTCCGCCGCCTCCGCCCACGCCAAAAGTCACGGATGCATCACCTGCCACACCGACGTCGGCAACATGCACCCCGAGAACACCGTGCAAATCGGATGCACCGATTGCCACGGCGGCAACGCCGACGCGATCGACATCAACCAAGCTCACGTGCACGCTCGTTTCGCAACGGCATGGAAAAGCAGCGCCAACCCGGTCCGCTCATACACGTTGCTCAACCACGAATCGCCCGAATTTGTTCGTTTCGTCAATCCCGGTGACCTCCGCGTCGCCCACATCGCGTGCGGCCAATGTCACGCCAACGAAGTCTTGCAATTGCGCAAGTCGATGATGACGCACGGCTGCATGTTGTGGGGCGCAGCTCTGTACAACAACGGCGGCACGGACGAAAAGCACAGCCGCTTCGGGGAGTCGTATTCGATGAACGGCAAACCGCAAATCTTGCAAACCGTGCCGCCGCCGACGCCACAACAAACCCGCGAAAAAGGCATCTTGCCGCGATTGCAACCACTCATCAAATACCAAGTCAGCCAACCCGGCAATGTGCTGCGGATCTTTGAACGGGGCGGTCGCTTCCGTCCCGAGATCGGCATCCCCGAACGACTCGAAGAACCCGGCCGGCCCCGCGAACGACTTAGCCTCCGAGGCATGGGCACCGAAAACCGAACCGACCCCGTCTTCATCGGATTGTCCAAAACCCGATTGCTCGATCCGACACTCAACTTCCTCGGCACGAACGACCACCCCGGCGATTATCGCAGCAGCGGCTGTAGCGCTTGTCACGTCTTGTACGCGAACGACCGAAGCGAAACGGCCAGCGGATTTTTGGCCAAGTACGGCAACCGCGGCACCGCCGCCTCGGCCCGCGACGAATGGGTCAAGTACGTCGACCCGACAATCAACAAAAACCAATCCGGACACCCGATCCAACACAAATTTGAATTGCGGATGCCGACGAGCACCTGCATGGTGTGCCACATTCACCCGGGCACCAACGTGCTCAATAGTTACCTCGGTTACATGTGGTGGGACAACGAAACCGACGGTGAGTTGATGTACCCCGAAGAACAAAAGCACCTGACGGCCGAAGACTACATCCGGGCCACCGAATCGAACCCGAACGAAGCCGCCGCCCGAGGTCATTGGTCCGACCCGGAATTCCTCGCCAACGTGACCGATCTGAACCCGCACCTGCGGCACACTCAGTTCGCCGACTTCCACGGTCACGGTTGGGTTTATCGCGCCGTGTTCAAAAAAGATCGCGCCGGCAAACTGCTCGATTGGAAAAACGAACCGATCCCCGAAGTCACTAACCCCAAACTGCAGCAAGCCGTCGCGCCGACCACGCCCGCCGAAAAACTCCACGGCAAATGCCGACCCGATGCTCCGGTGCACATGATGGATATCCACATGGAAAAGGGCATGCACTGCAGCGATTGCCATTACTACAACGACAGCCACGGCAACACGATTTTGTACAACGAAGTCCGCGCCGCAATCGAAATCAAATGCGTCGATTGCCACGGGACCGCCGACGAATCGCTCGTCCAAAAGATCGAAAACCAAATCGACTCCGGTGTACCGCCACGGATGCCGACCACCGGCCCGGCCGCACCCGAAGGCGGCACCAATCTGTTGGCCTTGCGGACCACGTTCGGCACCCCGCGTTTCGAAGTCCTGCGCGAACCGGGCCAGAAACCCAAGTTGATCCAGCGTAGCACCGTGGAACCGGATTTGTGGTGGGAAGTCACGCAAACCGCCAACACAGTCCGCCCCGATCACGCCGACTACAACCCGCGATCGCACGCCGCCAAGAGCGTGCGGTTTGACGAAAACGGAGAACTCACTTGGGGCGGCACGACCCAGGATGATTTTTCACAGTGCGCTCACAGCCACAAGGAAATGTCCTGCATCGCCTGTCACAGTTCCTGGAACCCGTCGTGTTTCGGTTGTCACCTGCCACAAAAAGCCAACATCAAATCACCCGAACTGCACAACGCCGGCGACGTGACGCGGAACCGCACCAGTTACAATTTCCAAACGCTCCGCGACGATGTCTTCATGCTCGCCCGCGACGGCAACGTGACAGGCAACCGGATCGGTCCGGCCCGCAGTAGCTGCGCGATTCACGTGACCAGTTACAACGCCAACCGCGAAGCGATCTACACGCAACAGCAAACGATTTCCGGCGACGGCATGTCGGGCATCGCGTTCAGTACCAACGTGCCGCACACCGTCCGCGGTGGCGCGGGTTGGGAAAACGAATCCAACCACGCCGCCGCCGGTGTCTACGAAACCAAAAGCTGCACCGACTGTCACCTGTCCAACGAAGACGACAACAACGCCGTCATGTCGCAGCTCCTCATGCAGGGCACCGGCTACACCAACTTCATCGGGAAATACTGCTACGTCGCCGCCGGGGAACACGGCTTCGAAGCCGTCGTGGTGACCGAGAACACCGAACCTCAAGCCGTCTTCGGCAGCTCTTTACACAAGCTGGCCTACCCGGAGAACTACGAGCATCACGTCGAACACGATCGCAAACTGGAACATGCCCACGAGCACCCTGGCCGTGACATCCTCGATACGTTGTCGCTAAAATTCCGCAAACCCGAAATTTTGGATCTGCAACACCGAGGCGAGTACTTGTACGCGGCGTGTGGCACAGGCGGTTTCCGCGTGTTCGACATCGCGTTCATTGATCACAAAGGGTTCAGCGAGCGGATCACGACGGCGCCGGTGTCGCCGCTCGGACAACGGCTTTACGTCCGAACCAAATTCGCTACCGGTGTGGCGTCGCCCGCAACAATCGCTCCGGATCCGACCCGCAAACAGAACCCCGAGAATGAAGAATCCGCGATTCATCCGATCTACGGTTACCTGTTCGTTAGCGACCGCGAAGAGGGGCTGATTTTGGTCGGAGCCGGCACGCTGCTCGACGGCAACCCACTGAATAATTTCTTGGAACGTGCCCTCACCTTCAATCCCGACGGGTTGCTCGATGGTGCCGAATCCGTCTCGATCTTCGGCACGTATGCGTACGTTTGCTGCAAGGCCGGTTTGGTCGTCGTTGATTTAGACGACCCCACCTGTCCGGTGGTGACGCATGTGATCGGGCATGACGAATTGCATCACCCGCACAAAGTCGCGATGCAGTTCCGTTACGGTTTGGTGACGGACGAACACGGCGTGAAGGTGATCGATACAACCGATTTAGCGCACCCGCACGTCGTTCATGAAATCCCGCTCGACGATGCCCACGGCGTTTACATCGCCCGCACGTATGCCTACGTCGCTGCCGGGCATCACGGACTCGCCATCCTTGATTTCAAAAAACCACGCGAGGCGTTCATTGATCAAATGTACGACGCCGGTGGCCAGATCAACGATGCGCATGACGTCAAACTCGGCATCACCAACGTCAGTCAATTCGCGTACCTCGCCGACGGCAAGAATGGTTTGCGGGTAATCCAATTGACCAGCCCTGAGGTGCCCGGCAACGACGGGTTCAGTCCTCGACCGATGCCGTTTTTAGTTGCTTCGTACAAGCTGCCTAAGGACGGACACGCGCTCGCGATCAGCCGCGGCATCGACCGCGACCGCGCCGTCGACGAGAGCGGCAACCAAATCGCCGTCTTCGGCCGCGTCGGCGCACGCCCCTTGTCACGTCAAGAAGCCGAGAAGATGTACCGCCGCCCCGACGGTTCCCCGTGGACCCTCACCGACGACGTGATGGACGAAAGCATCTTCCGGATTGAGCGTTAGGCTCAATCGAGTCGCATCCCACGTAGGTGAGTCTCTCTGAGACTCACAAATTTCAGCACCCACGTAGGTGAGTCTCTCTGAGACTCACAAATCTCGGCACCCACGTAGGTGAGTCTCTCTGAGACTCGCAAATCTCAGCACCCACGTAGGTGAGTCTCTCTGAGACTCACAAATCTCAGCAACCACGTAGGTGAGTCTCTCTGAGACTCACAAATCTCGGCACCCACGTAGGTGAGTCTCTCTGAGACTCGCAGATATCAGCACCCACGTAGGTGAGTCTCTCTGAGACTCACAAATATCAGCACCCACGTAGGCGAGTCTCTCTGAGACTCACAAATCTCAGCGCCCACGTAGGTGAGTCTCTCTGAGACTCACAAATCTCAGCACCCACGTAGGTGAGTCTCTCTGAGACTCACAAAATATCAGCACCCACGTAGGTGAGTCTCTCTGAGACTCGCAGATATCAGCACCCACGTAGGTGAGTCTCTCTGAGACTCACAAAATATCAGCACCCACGTAGGTGAGTCTCTCTGAGACTCACAAATTCCAGCGTCTCAGAGAGACGCTGCTACGTGAAAACAGACACCAACCCGCTACGACATCAGAAGTTTCTGATAATGAAGAAACGTGCCCCCTCGGAGATTCGCCTGAACCGGGTTCTTCGCGATGTAACGCCGATAGTGCTCGAATTGTTCCGGGCTGCGAATCAAGTGATCGAATTGGTCGACCTGCCAGAACTCGCCGCTGAGGCCAAGTCGTTGATGAATCATTCGACCCGAATATCGCTTCCACTCCGTACACTGTTTCAGCATCCCCTCCTCGTTTGCGAACGCGCACAAAAAATGGGCATGATTGGGCATCACGACCGCGTCGGTCAAGAAGTACCGGTCTCCATCGAATTTCTGTAAACTATTCATGACCGTGGTCGCGTCCAGCGGATTGGCCAGATGGCACGCACCGTGACCGGCATCCAGAAACTTATCCCGGATCGCGAACAATTTCCATTGAACCTTCCCGCGACGTTCAGGGCTACGTGAGGCAAGTTGAAGTTTCCAGTCGGCGGACGGATCGAGCTGCTCGCTGTGCAAAGCGGCATCGATTTCCGCGTCGAGTCGCGAGAGAGCATCAACGGGCAAGGAATCGCCCAATCTCCACGTGATAAAAACCACGCATCCGGCCTGACTCCAGTGCGGCAATCCCCTTTCGACGATTGACCATTCTGACTTCGGATCAAAATAGGAAATCTCGTATTGGTCCATCGTTTCACGCCACCACGTCAAAGAAAAACCTCGACCATAGCGGATTTCTAGCACGTAGGCGAGTCTCTCTGAGACTCGCAAAATTCCAGCGTCTCAGAGAGACGCTGCTACGTGATCGCAAAATTTCAGCGTCTCAGAGAGACGCTGCTACGTGGTCGCAAAATTTCAGCGTCTCAGAGAGACGCTGCTACGTGATCACAAAATTCCAGCGTCTCAGAGAGACGCTGCTACGTGGTCGCAAAATTTCAGCGTCTCAGAGAGACGCTGCTACGTGATCGCAAAATTTCAGCGTCTCAGAGAGACGCTGCTACGTGATCGCAAAATATCAGCGTCTCAGAGAGACGCTGCTACGTGATCGCAAAATTTAAGCGTCTCAGAGAGACGCTGCTACGTGTTCACAGCGATCGGCGGAGCTCGTTCAAGATCGCTTTCAATCGCGTTGGCTCGTAGTCCGCTCGTTGTTGGAACGCAGCGCCGAGGGAATCCGGGTAGATGAATTGTCCACGGCCGGCCGGCAAGGACGCATCCAACCCTGTCAGTTCGATGTCGTTCAGTCGTGCCACCGCCGCGAGACTCGCATCGGACAGCGGGCTGCCTTCGCCTGCCAATTCATCCACCATCACATTGACCGCCCACAGCACTTGCCGCGCCGCGTCGTAAGTCAGCAATCGCGATGCGTCCGTTTCGCAAATCAACTTCAGCGCCGCCCTCGTCAACGAGGCATCAAACGAACGCTGTGACACGGTGGCGATCGAACGATCGATTTGGATTAGTAATTCATCACCGGTTCGCCGTACGTCGTCTGCGGATCCGAACGGTTGATTGTTAAAACAATCACTTAATCGAAGTTCCAATTGCAACGTGTCGACATAACTATTTTTTCCACCGAGGCGATAGCCGACGTCCAACAACACGGTTTGCCATTCGTGTTGACGAGGCCGACCCGGAACCGTCTCACGTGTCGACGTCAGGTAGCGTTGCTGTCGAACGCTTTCACTTTGCAGTTCGTGGTGACACGCCGCACAATCGTACAACGCGTAATCACCCCAATCGTCGCTCCGCGATGCGTCGACCATCAACTGCACCGCCTTGCGACGTGCCGCCAAGGCGCCGATGAACATCTTGCGAGTATCGAAATGTGTCCGGGCCACTTGCTCGTGATCGCCTTTCGCGATGCCCGGATAATTGATCGCAAAATAGCGGTCCCGTGACTCGTCGGCTTTCAAATTATCATGCAGTTGCGATGGCGTTTGCCAGTGCATGGGCATCTGTTGACAAAACGTTTGGACTTCGATCGACGGCAGCGGCGGGTGGCCAGCCGCGTACATACGGTGGGTAACGAACATGTTCTTATCACGATTGCCGACATGACAATCCAAACACATCGACGCTTGGTTGGCCGTGTTGACCAGGTCGGACATGCCGAGCGATTTTTTTTGCTGCGGTGATGATAGCCGCCACACGTTTTCATCGAGGTGTTTCTTTTGCCAATCGTCTTGCTCGCCCTCTTGATGGCAATACAAGCAATCGATCCCGATCGGATAATCAGCCAACGCACCCGGCGAGGCGGTTTGCTTTTCCAACACGCCACCATGACACGTCAAACACGCGCTGCGGAATTTTTCGTATCCTGCTTCGGACTCCACCGCGCCGTCGCCCCACAACTTGTCACAGATCCGCCGGCTGAGCAGGTTACTACTCCCAATCCATTCTTCGGGAACCTCCGTCAATCCGATCTTGTCCGTATTGAGCGTGTAGCCCTTCGCAGTTTCCACGGCGGCTTCCTTCAAAGCGAATTCGTTGAGCCGCGTGAATAACACCAATAATTGTGCGTCTTGACCATTAGGAGACATCGGTTCGACGCGTTGCCGCGCGATCGCGTGTTTGTCTTTGTCGATCCAATCCTGCATCTCACGTTGGCGGCTGAACGCGGTGCCTTTTTCGTTCAAGTGACACATCACGCATTCGGCGACGGCCGGTTCGGACTTCCACGCGACATACACCGGATCGCTGAGCCGATCTTCGATCTTAACGGGTGTTTGAGCGATCACAGGTCCGGAAACGAGCAGTGATGCAACCACCACGCAAGCGAACGACAACAGGGCAGCACGATTACTCATCATCAAACGGGTTCCCTTGCTTGGCTCGATTGCGACGGAGTTCGTCGAGCAACTCCTGCGGCGTCTTCACACGAGGTTTGGGTTTGTTATTCATTTTCGATTCGTCTTTCGCGTCCGCGTTGTCTTTCGGAGCGTCCTTGTCCTTGCTGCCTTCGTTGCCCTGTTCTTCCTCGGCTTGCTCTTGCTTGATGCGTTGGTCTCGGTTCTTCCGCAAGGTTTCGTTGACCCGTTCGATGATCGAACGAAGTTGCCCTTGGAGTTGGTCGGTTTGCACTCGATCTCTTTCGAAGGAACTCAAATCGGGTGAGCGGTCACCGCCCAACCAAGCCGCCAATTCGACGGACAGCCGTGCGACCTCCGAACGACTCAGAGCGGGTGATGACAACGCGAGACGTGATTCCGGCTCCTTCGCGAATCGGGGGGTGTCGGTTTGGCTCGCGTAGCTTAATCCGTTTCGCAGACGATTGGCAACCAAAAGGGCCGGGCCGGACGCCCCGTCGGGCCACGCGTTTCGTGCTGCGACGGCAGCGAGATAGAGTTGAGTGGCCGATTCCCACGTTCGATAGCTCTCGGTTTCTCCCGACGCCAACGCGACGAGCGAGGCCAAATCGTCGGCTTCGAAATCGAATCGTTCGGTCGCGTAAACCGCGTCGACCCAATCCGAAAGGGCGCGCCGGGTGGCCGTCGTCGCCGCGACGACCTCCCCACCGGGAGCGATCACGTTAGATTCCAATGTGGATCGCACGTGGTCGATCGCAGCGGCCAACCGATGGTCTTGGTCCACCGCCACGCCCGTTTCGATTCGGCGCTGGAGCATCCACCGCATGCCAATGTCGTTCCACATCGACGCGATCGCGACGGCGGGTTTGCCCGCAGAGAGTCCGATGGCGGATGATTCCAAGGGCGTGCGTTGATTGTCGAACCCGAGGTTGTGATGGCATGACGCGCAATCGTAAGCGGCCAATTCTGGCCATCGGCTGATCGCGCGGGGTGAATCGCGATCGCCACAGGAGGCTCGCTCTTCCAACAGCGACATCGACGCATCGAGTGCCGCGATTTGTCCGGCCAACCAAAGTTGGGCTTCGTATCGCCAAGCAGCATCGGCTTCGGAATCGCGCCAGTGTTTCGGTTGCCGAGCGTGGTAGGTGGCGAATTCGTATCGTAGTGGCGGATGGCCGGCGGCGATGATGTCGTGGTTCATGTCGCGGTCTTGGTCGCCGACGTGACAGGTCGCACACATCCGGGCACGCGTCAATAAGTCATTCGAGTTGACGAATCCTTGAGCCGTCGCGGATTCCGAGTTCCATCCGTCCTGCGTGTGCGTTCCGATCCACTGTTCGGCCGGTCCATGGCACGCGGAACATCCCACACCTTCGCGTTGAAACTCAGACAGTATCGACGTTCGACAAACCGAAGGGTCCGAGGTCGAAGCGGATGCGAAGCGGGGTGTCGAAGCGGATGCGAAGCGGGGTGTCGAAGCGGATGCGAAGCGGGGTGTCGAGTTGTGGCACGCCAAGCAGTTGTCGTAACCGGCTTGGTCTCGGACCTCACCCTCGCGATCCAGGATGTGCAATCGCCGCATCATCGCGACGCTTTCGTCGGAACAGAACGTTCGCCAGCTTTGGGCGTGCGGGTCGTTTTCGATCCACAACGGGAACTCGTTGCCGCGTGCGACGCGTGGTTGAACGACGGCTGGCTGCGGCCCGCCATGGCAGCCCGCGGCGGCACAAGACTGAGCACTCACAACACCGAACGATCGATCGAGCAGCGGCCAATGCAATCGATCGAGCGTTGCCGGATCGAGATGACTTTGTGCCGAAACGAAGCCGCTCGAAAAGAGCAGAGACGCGATCAGCACGGCAATCCGTTTCAGTAACATCAACGAGCACTCCTTTCTTGTTTCAACACCCACGTAGGCGAGTCTCTCTGAGACTCGCAGATTTCAGCGTCTCAGAGAGACACTGCTACGTGGTCGCAGATTTCAGCGTCTCAGAGAGACGCTGCTACGTGGTTGCGCCGATGTGCGTCCCACCTGCCATCGACGATCCATCGACCAACCCTGTTGCCAATCACTCACCAAAAGGGTGGTCCGCTCGGTCACAGACGCGATAATCGGATCAACCGTCAAAGCCGAACTGTCGATGGGGTGGCACCCCCCTCCACCACGAACTATAACATTAGAAAACAACCTGGAAACGCGGACCAACGCGATCCCTTCACCACGCCATCGGATTTTTCGTGCTTTTGGATCGTCAACAACTTCGGCTGCACCTACTCCCCGCGTTGAGCGCTGGGATTTTGGCGTTGGGGATGGCGGTTTGGTATGTGGCGGATTCGGTAGAGGCGGACCAGTGGCTCGGTGGCGGCAGCACCGTGGGGCTGGTTTGCGGCATCATCGTCGGTTTGATCATCGCCTTTGAAATGCTGCTTTGGCCACGCAAAGCCCTGCGGCGGTTCCGGTTGTTTCCGACCAAGTATTGGCTTGCCGCCCACCTCTGGCTCGGCCTGGCCTCGTTCCCGCTCGCGGTCCTGCACTGCGGATTTCATCTCGGCGGTTACCTGCCGGCAACGTTGATGATCCTGTTCTCGCTGACCATCTTCAGTGGCGTCTACGGTTGGGCGGTGCAAAACATCTTGCCACGATGGATGTTGCGAAACCTGCCCGCCGAAACAATCTACAACCAAATCGAGCACGTGTCACAGCAATCCGCCGAGGACGCGCGGCGGATGTTGATCGCCTCATGCGGCCGACGTCGCACCGCACTCGAACAGATCGAAGTGGACATCGACGAGCAAGATGATTTCTCGGTCACTCAAACGATCGTCGTCGGCGCCATCCGCCAAGCCGGTCGGGGTAAAACTACCGGGCGAACCTTGCAAACGAAACACATGAGCGACGCGCATGATGATCGCGACCGGTTATGGAACGCCTACGACAACCTTGAGGCGTTTTTGAAACAGGGCGCGACATCGGCCAGTCCCATCAACGATCGACGGGAATCCACGATTTGGTTCCAACGTTTGCGAAAAGAATGTGGCCCCGATAGCCAGGACGTGATCGACGCGTTGGAACAACTCTGCGACCAACGTCGCCAATTCGACACGCAAGGCACCGTTCACCGATGGCTGCACGGGTGGTTGCCGATTCACATCGGTTTGTCGATCGCAGTGTCGATTCTCTTAATCGTTCATGTCTGGACGGCGCTCAAATACTGGTAGTCGCTCGAAAGATCCCATGAACATTCAAAACCCGACTGGCAAACAGCGTTCACAACGCATCCAGATCGACTACTACCGACGCAAGACGGGACTGGATCGTTGGCGATATGTCTGCATCGCATCGGCGGTGTTGATCGCCGGATCGTACGCGGCGCTCCTGGTTTGGAAGGTGCCGCCCTCGTCCGGTCGCGACACGTTCAACGAGAACGGCACGGTCGGTTCCGTCTCGGCCAACCCGTTGGCCAATCATTTTAGCACCGGCAAGCTCGCCGATGCACACGCTTCGTTCGAGCAGGAGTGCGCACGTTGTCACGCCGACTTCACACCGCTCGATGACAACGCACCGTCGAAGTGGTTCCCCTTGATCGGTGTCGAATCCGAAATCTCACGCGTTCATTTAGAAAAAACGTGCCAGCATTGTCATCCCGTCGGACATCACTTTCGCGATTTGATGACCGCCGACTTTGCCGCGATCGATCAGAACTGCTCGTTCTGTCACCAAGCTCATCAAGGGCGAAATTTTGAATTGACCAAGATCGACCGTTCGAAATGCGGTACCTGTCATGATGATCTGACGCCCGTCACCAATGTCACCGCCCAAGTTCGCCCGAATGTCAGCGGATTCACTCGGGTAACCCACGGCGATTTCGTTTCGCTCGATCGGCCCGATCCCGGTCGGATTCGTTTCAGTCATGCACAGCACTTGATGCCGGGTCAAGTCGGCGTGGACGTTCGCGGCGGCATGACGATCGAGCGTTTGTCGGCGGCCGATCGTGCCCGTTATCGACGCGAGGGACAACGCGACACGGATCTCGTGCAATTGCAGTGCAACGATTGCCACACGATGGTCGGTCAAGACGTCGTCGACCAACTCGGTGCCGAATTGAAATCCGTCGACATCGAACTGCTGGGCCGTTCGATGAGCCCAATCGCGTTTGACAAACACTGTGTCGCCTGCCACGCGATCTCGCCTGGGATCATCGACGTGACGACGGGCGGCGACGCCTCCGGCGAAAACCTGCGGCTACCCCACGCGGAAACATCGCAGATGATGGCCAACGTGATCGCAGCATCCATCGACGGGGCGCGAGCGACCGGCACGTCGCGTCATCGCCGTGACAATACCAAGACGAAACAACCGCCCGGTTTCGCAGCTCCCGCTGATCCCGCATCGGATTGGCACGTGACACGATCGGAAATCGAGAACGTTCAAAAACACGTCAAAGAACAATGCCTGGAATGTCACGATGCGTCATCGATCACCGACGAAGCCATCATTGCGGCGAAACTGGACGAAACACCTCGCTTGATTCCAGCCCGCTGGTTGCGACGTGGGTTGTACGACCACGCCGCCCACCGTTTGATTGATTGCCGTTATTGTCACGCCGACGCTTATCTGCCGTCGGACCCGTTGACCCAAGCGGAATTGAACCCGGACGATCACGCTGAGGTGATGATCGCGGGTATCGAAAGTTGCCAAAATTGTCATCGACCGTCAGAAATGTCGGCTCCGGATTCGCTGCAGAATCCGCTACTCGGAAACATGCCTCGGTGGGCGTCGGATCAGTGCATCACCTGCCATCGCTATCACGCACCGATGCAAAATGAGCCGACGCTACCATGATTGAATTGCTCTGTAATGTCGTCTCACGTAGCCGCGTCTCTCTGAGACGCGGGAACTTGCGAGTCTCAGAGAGACTCGCCTACGTGGGGTTGCTGCCATCTTGCCTCGGTATGTTCGTTGTGGCCGGTTCGCTCTCACGTAGCCGCGTCTCTCTGAGACGCGGGAATTTGCGAGTCTCAGAGAGACTCGCCTACGTGGGGTTGCTGCCCTCCTGCCTCGGTATGTTCGTTGGGGCTGGTTCGCTCTCACGTAGCCGCGTCTCTCTGAGACGCGGGAATTTGCGAGTCTCAGAGAGACTCGCCTACGTGGGGTTGCTGCCATCTTGCCTCGGTATGTTCGTTGTGGCCGGTTCGCTCTCACGTAGCCGCGTCTCTCTGAGACGCGGGAACTTGCGAGTCTCAGAGAGACTCGCCTACGTGGGGTTGCTGCCATCTTGCCTCGGTATGTTCGTTGTGGCTGGTTCGCTCTCACGTAGCCGCGTCTCTCTGAGACGCGGGAACTTGCGAGTCTCAGAGAGACTCGCCTACGTGGGGTTGCTGCCATCTTGCCTCGGTATGTTCGTTGTGGCTAGTTCGCTCTCACGTAGCCGCGTCTCTCTGAGACGCGGGAACTTGCGAGTCTCAGAGAGACTCGCCTACGTGGGGTTGCTGCCATCTTGCCTCGGTATGTTCGTTGTGGCCGGTTCGCTCTCCGGTGCAGAACCTGGCAACTACCTCGGGTCGCCGTCTTGCGCGACGTCGACCTGTCACGGATCAACCAACAGCGGCGGTCCCGCTTGGACTCATGCCCTTTCGACGCACCGAGCCAACGATCCCCACGCGACGGCGGGGTTGCTGTTACTCGATGAAGACTCGCAACGGATCGTGCATCGACTCGACCGACGATCGCAGAACTCATCGACCGTCTACGCCAACGTGCTGCGGACACGGTGTTTGTCATGTCATGCGACCGCGACACCCGCGGAGTGCGAACCGTCGAACGATTCCGACCCCAGCGAGCTGCGAGAACTGCTCGGCAACGGCGTGTCCTGCGAATCCTGTCACGGCCCCGCATCGGGTTGGGTCGACGAACACTTGAATCGGTCTTGGCCCAACGACCTTGGCCGCACTCGGACCGGATTCCGTGAAACCAAATCAGTATTCGAGCGGGCCGACAATTGCGTGCGTTGTCACGTCGGCTCACGCACAGCCGACGGTCTAGTCCGCGATGTCAATCACGACTTGATCGCCGCCGGACACCCGGCATTGCGGTTCGATTTACTAATCTACCATCAAAATCTGCCGATACACTGGGACGTTGATGAACCGAGCGAACGCGACTTCGACGCGTCGTCGATTCGGTTGCGAGAAGTCGGGCGGGCGATCGGATTGGCCGCTGCTGGGAAATTGGCCTCCGAGCGTGCGACGGACCACCTCGCCGATTCCAAACGCGTGCCCTGGCCGGAACTGGCCGACTACGATTGCTTCGCGTGCCATCAACAGCTTTCAACGTTGTCGTACCATCTGCCGTCGAGCGAAGTACAGAAATCGAAACTGCACATCAGCGACGGGTTGCCGGTTTGGAACGCGTGGTACTCGATTTCGCAACTAGATTTACGCGACGATCCGGAACTCCTGAACGCCTTGTCGCCCCACCGCAGCGATCCGGCCAAGCTGATCGACTCCGGTTTGCGAATCTCACAGGATTACCGGCGACTCGCTCGTGAGGCCGCCGGACGGACGCCTTCCCCAATCACGATGCTCGGCACGATCACGGATCAATTGCGACGTCGCCCGCCAGTGGATTGGCACGAAGCGGCGGTCGCGTTGCTTCGAATCGAAGCGATTGTCGATGACCTGCGCCGTCGTCCGTCCGATCCGATGGGTGCGGCCGAAATCGCTGACAAACTTCCCCAGCTATTCGAACGCCTTCGCTTCGATGCCAGCTCGAAATCCGATGGCTCGTCGATTCCACAATCACCGTTGGGTTTCAACGCCGAGAAATTTCGCAAACAGGTCTTGGCTCTGTTTCGCTTGCAACCCGATACACCCGCATCCAACGCACCCCAAAACAACGCACTTCCAATCGCCACACTTCCAATCGCCACACTTCCAATCGATAGCCCATGATCATCCCCGCTCTGCACGAACGCCAGCATCAACGAGGCTACCTGACACGCAGCGATCTTGAAAAGGTGGCCGAGGAGTCCGGCGTGCCGTTGTACCGCGTCAACGAAGTCGTGTCGTTCTTCCCACATTTTCGCACGACACCGCCTCCTCAAGTGGTCGTGCATGTTTGCCGCGACATGAGTTGCCACTTGCGAGGCTCGGTGCCGATGACCGAGAGTGTCGCCGTTTGGGCCCAGCACCATTACGGCGACGATGTGGAAGTGTGCGGTGTGTCCTGCCTGGGTCGCTGCGATCGTGCTCCAGCCGCAATGATGGACGAACAACTCTTTGCCGCCGCCGATCGTCCTCGATTGCAAGCAGCGATCGACGACAAACTCAACGGGCGAACCCCACGCGGTGACAGCGATTGGGACACGGCCAAACCGAACGTTGGTCGATGGATGATCGATCCCGACGGTGGCGAAGGTCAATACAACCTCGTCCGCCAATACGTGACCCAAGGCGGCACAGCCGACGAAGTCATCAAGGCGCTCGAAACCGCCGGACTGCTCGGCATGGGCGGGGCCGGCGGACGAGCCTATCTCAAATGGACCGACGTCCGCGAAGCAACCGCCTCGACGGGACAAAAGTATGTCGTTTGCAACGCCGACGAAAGCGAACCGGGCACGTTCAAAGATCGTGATATTCTGATGGCCGCCCCGCACACGGTCATCGAGGGGATGATCTTAGGCGGGCTCGTCGTTGGGGCGCAGCGAGGTTGGATTTACATTCGCCACGAATACCCCGAACAAATCCGGCGTTGTCGCGAAGAAATCTCGCGGGCGCAACGAATGGGTGCGCTCGGCGGCAGTTTGTTCGGAACCAAATCGTCGATGCAACTCGAAGTCTTCCCCAGTCCCGGTGGTTACATCTGCGGCGAGCAAACAGCTCTCATTGAAGCGATGGAAAACAAACGCGCCGAACCTCGCAATCGCCCGCCCGAATTGATGACCAACGGTTTGTACGATCAGCCCACGTTGCTGTCCAATGTCGAAACGTTCGCTTGGGTTCCTAAAATCCTGACCGATGCGGGTGATTGGTTCGCCGGCGAAGGCGAGCGGACGGGACCGATCACGTCGAAGCTCGGTGCTCGCAGCCAAGGACGCCGGTTGTTTTCGATCAGCGGCGATTTGAACCGACCCGGCGTTTACGAAGTCCCCACTGGCATCACGCTGGGCCAACTCATCGACGATCATTGCGGCGGCATGTTGGATGGGAAACGGATCGCTGCGGTCGCGCTGAGTGGTCCGTCGGGCGGGTTGCTGCCACCGATGATTCCGATCGAAACACTCAACGCCAAATCGCTCAAAGGGTTGATCGAAGACGACGCGACGCATATCGACATTCGCGACTTGCCATTGGACATCCAAGTCTCACGGGCACTCGGCTACATGCTCGGTGCCGGAATCGTTGTCTACGGTGAAGGTTGCGATGTGCTTGCCGAAGCCGTCGCGAACAGTCGTTTCTACCAGAACGAATCGTGTGGCAAGTGCGTGCCATGCCGGATCGGATCGCAAAAGATCACCGAGATGGGCGAGCGTTTGCTTCATGCCGAAGTCGATGTCGTGGAACTCCAAGCGATGGCTCCCTTGATCGACGAACTCTCGTCCGTCATGCAAGCGACCAGCATTTGTGGACTCGGCCAAGTCGCCAGCAATCCGTTGCACTCATTTCTGAAATACTTTCCCGACTTAGCCGAACAGGCCTGCGCCGGTTCCCGCGGTCAATCACCCCGGAGCGAAAAACGATGAATTCGGATCACCCCGACCAACGCAATCCCAAGGTTGCCCGCGGCATCGATTTGTCTCAATCGTTGGGCGCCTCGCTGCGTGGCTCCCTAATCGAAACCTCATTGAAGCCGACGGAAATTCGGATCGACGACGAAGGCTTGTTCGCCCGCAACGTCGACGGGCATCTCGTCCGTGTGGAAAAGGCGACCGCGTCGGAACTCGATCAAACCGTCACCATCACCATTGACGGCCAACGGGTCACGGTGCCGCTCGCCGTGCCCCAACGGGATTCCCAAGGCAAGGTGCTGCGAGACGCCGACGGCACCCCGATCCCCCGTCCGACGACGATCTACGATGCGACAGCCGAAGCGTTTGTGAAACGCCCCGGACAACAGCATCCGATCCCGACCCTGTGTCATCAAGAACATTTACCGCCCGTCGGGGTTTGTCGCGTTTGCATGGTCGAAGCCACCGAAATGACCCGCCGTGGACCACGCAGCAAATTGGTGCCTTCGTGTGTGCAACGCGTCACCGACGGGATGATCATCAACACGGTCAGCAGTGACGAGGACAAGGATGCCGCCGAGCGAGTGCGTCGCGCGACCTCGACGGTGGTCGAGTTACTGTTGTCCGACCACGCACCGACGACCCACTCGCGTCTGTCAAAATCAGAACAACGCGAACGGGCCTCCAAGAACGAACTGCTCGCGGTGGCCGACCGATTGGGTGTCGACCAATCTCGATTCGCGTCCCGATCAACCTCACGGGGGCAAGACCACAGCAGCAAGATGATTGTCGTCAACCATGACGAGTGCATCATGTGCAATCGGTGCAGCCGCGGGTGCAACGGGATCAAACACAACGACGTCATCGGCCGGGCCGGCAAAGGCTACGACGCGCACATCGCGTTTGATCTGGACGACGAGATGGGCAAAAGCTCCTGCGTGTCCTGCGGTGAATGCGCCGTCAATTGCCCCACGGGAGCGCTCACGTTTCAACCCAGCTTCATCGAGACGCAAATTAAACGCGTTCAAGATGAGATGGTCGCCGACGGCCACACCGGCGAGATTGTGACGGCCGATGAATTGGTGCGGTACGATCTTTTCAAAGGCATCCCGCATAAATTCTTGCAGTTCAACGGCGCCGCCGTCGTCCGTCGCAAACTGCAACCCGGGGAAACCCTGTGCGTCGAAGGCGAGTACGGCTCGACGGCATTCGTGATCTTGCGAGGCGAGTTTGAGGTCTTCCTCAATAGCCGCCGTGGCGCCGTTCGCAATCACAAGGCCGGCGGAATTCGTGGTTGGTTTGGCGGGATCAAAACCGTGGTCGAAGCCGTCGGCGGCAAGGCAAAGTTATCCGATATGTCGGGCGTCTCGATCGACGAGGACGAAAAAATCTTGATGAACGAAACCGACGTGATCATCGGTGAAATGACATGTTTGAATCGGTACCCACGTTCGGCAACGGTCGTCGCTACGCAGCCCGCAGAAATTCTCGAGATCAAACGCAACGTGCTTTACATGTTGCAACGCAACGAAGTCAGTCGCGAAATCCTGGATCGAGTCTATCGAGAACGTTCACTCCAAAACCGTTTAGCAACACTGCCGATTTTAGAGACACTTGCCGAAGAAGACCGCGACCGTGTCGCCAAGGCGCTGCGTGATCGAGTCGACCTGATCTCAGTCGATCCTGGACAAACCATTTTCAATCAAGGCGACCCTGCCGATGATTATTACATCATTCGGCTCGGATTCGTGAAAGTCACCCAGTATCACCAAGGCGACCAGAGGGTGCTCAATTATTTGTCCCCCGGAACCGCTTTCGGCGAAATCGGTTTGCTCGCGGAACTCGGGCAACTGCTCTCCGAGGACATCGGTACCGAGATCGAACCGGGATTGCGGACGGCTACTTGCACAGCGCTCGATCACGTCGAACTGATTCGAATTCGTGGCAAACATTTCCGTGAATTGGTCAAACGTTTTCCCACAATTCGGAAATCCATGATTGAAACGGTCAGCGAATTGTTGCGCCGCGACATCGCCGCGCGAGAAGAATTGCAAGAAGTTCAAACCGAGGATTTCCTCGAGCAAGGTTTGTTTCTCGCTCAAAGTCTGCTCGTCCTCGATCTGGATCGATGCACCCGCTGCGACGAATGCACCAAAGCCTGCGCGGACACGCACGACGGCGTCACCCGGTTAGTTCGAGAAGGGTTGCGGTTCGACAAATTCCTGGTCGCGAGTAGTTGTCGATCTTGTACCGATCCGTATTGTTTAGTCGGTTGTCCGGTCGACGCCATCCATCGCAACGGGGACTCGTTGGAAATCGCGATCGAAGACTACTGCATCGGATGCGGCTTGTGCGCCGAAAATTGCCCCTACGGCAACATCAACATGCACGGGTTTCCGAAACAGGAACTCGACGAAAAAGGACACCTCCGCACGATGGTCCAAACCCGCAGCGACGGCAGCAAGAAAGCCGTCGTGCAACAACGGGCCACCACGTGCGATCTATGCCGCAGCATCGATGGCAAACCTAGTTGCGTGTACGCCTGCCCTCACAACGCCGCCTTCCGAATGAGCGGCCCCGAACTTCAACGCATCACCTCCACCCTCAAACCTTGATAGTTGACCTCTTCTATCTTCAGGTTCATCCGGCGGCAGCGTGCGGCGGAGGTTTTCAAGGCATGACTCCCGTGTCCAACGAGATTGGTGCCTGAGTCGGGATGCTGGTCGACTACGTAAGCCGGAAGAAACGCAGTCGAACTCTGCAGAGGTGCCACTCGACAAGGGAGATCTCGGTCGCCAGCGTCTTCCTGCAAAAGCGGTGCGCCCATGGTGCCGACGGTCCTCGGCGAATTTCGGTTCACCGAGGACGATTTTTCATCCAATCATTAAACACTGGCAGCCATGCCTTGAAAAACTTCGATCCCAGGGTCAACGCACGCTTCCGTCGGATGAACCGGCATTGTTGGAGAATCGAACCGCAAGTGACAAGACTTGGCTGCGTCTCCGATTGGTGGGGCGACAGAGCGAAAGGGGTGCGGTTAACGCCCGGGTTGTTACGGAAGCAAACGGATTGGAACAGGTTAAAGCCGTCACGAGCGGTGACGGATACTGCGGGAAGAACGAATCCGCACTACAATTTGGTTGAGGCAGCACCGAGTCCGCCACCATCCGTATCGATTGGCCGTCGGGCAGCACGACTCGGTTGAACGTGGAAGATTTCAACACGGGGTTGCTGGTGCTCGAAGGCGAGTCCCAGTATTCGCTAGGCTGATGATCGTCGCGGAACTCTTGACGAGTTCCGCTTTCAGGTTGGATCGAAACACAGAGGTCGCTGAGACGCCGAGAGCCACAGAGCAAGAAACCGATCATGATTCGTTTCAGTAGCCGCAGAAGAAAAACTCACTTGAGCAACACCACGTCAACACGGGATTTTCAACAGGCCGCTCGCCAGGGTCGTTGGGAAGACCGGACATTTATCGACGGCGTTTGTTCGACAAACTAGAGGAACGATCCCATGAAATACGCCGTTTCGCTCTCCTTCGCGTTGATCCTAACGTTGCTCTGGCAACCTGCCATGGCTTGCACGGTGATGCGATTGAGTTATGGAGATCGGTTGCTGATCGCTCGCAATCATGATTGGGGCACCGGTGGCGGGTTGCTAATTGTGAACCCACGCGGGATTTCGAAAAAGGCGATCACGCCGGTCAATCCGGCCGAGTGGACGTCGAAGTACGGCAGCGTTTCCTTCGCCCAATTCGGCCGCGAAATTCCGTTCGCCGGGATGAACGAAAAAGGCCTCACCGTCGACCTGTTGCAACTCACCACGGCATCGTTCCCGCCAGCGACCAGCGGCAAACCGTCGGTCAATGTCGTGCAGTGGGTCCAGTACCAACTCGACACCGCCGCGACGGTCGGTGAAGTGCTCGCCAGCCTCGAGCGGATCGATCCGATGCCTTTCATCGCCGTCTTGGAAAAAGTGCATTACTTCGTCACCGATGCGGAAGGCAACGCCGCGATCATCGAATACCTCGACGGCAAACCGGTCGTTCAACACAACCCCGAACTGGGCTGCGTGCTCGCCAATTCGACTTGGGAAGATTCCGCCACCGCGGTCAAACAAAATCAAGCCCGCAACGGCAGCGAGCAACGCTTCGTGCGGGCACGGCAACTCACCCAAGTCCAACAATCCGACGCCCCGGTGGATGATGCGATAAGGGCGCTGCGGCAGGTGGCTCAAGCTCACACGCAGTGGGGAATCGTTTATGAAACGCAGTCGCTACTGATCACATTCCGAACCCGCACCGCACTTCGCCCGCGACGGATCGATCTCAAAGACCTTGATTTTGAGGCCAACGCCGAGGTCCTGTGCGTTGACATCAACGTGGACCTCGAAGGCGATGTCACGCCTCATCTCGAACCGTTCACGAAAGAAGCCAACCGGCGAATCATTGACGACGCGTTTGACGCGATTCTCCCGCCAGGATTCGTGCGCGCGACGGTCAAGGAAATGGTCCTCAACTACGGCGAGTCCCTACGCCCGGTCGGCGCGAAGTGAGCCTGGGTCTGGGCCTGCTCAAAATCCGATAAGCAGGTATGGGAAATTCATTCTGCATAACTCAATCAGCCGTTTGGGCGTTCGCCCCGGTTAAATGCGAGAACCTTGGCTAACGCGAAAACGGCTAATATACCGAAACATTTCACTATAACTGCTCACTGACGGGGATTTCGACAGTACTGTTTTTGTTCCACACAACGACCACGAGAGGCGTCGATTTAATAAGTGAGGCGTCTACAAACCGCAAACAGTCTTCTCCACTTTTAGTTCCGTCGATTGAACCACCGAGGAACGCAGATCAACACAGATGAGGTCGTCGTATTTCGCCTTGATGAGGGTACTTCGTCGAGCAAATCACAGGGCTGGTCCTCATCAACAAAAGCCACCGACGCGCGATTGACGTCTTCGGGAACTCCTTCACTCTGCTGATAGACGCTGAACGTGAACGAGTAAACTAGAAAACCCATCAGCGCGATGCTACCCAGCAACGTCCGCAATTCCTTGGTCCCGAGCCAAAAGATGCGGGCGAATGATCTCATGCTTACTTCTCCTGCTTCTTCAGCAGCAGAACACAAAGCACCCAGAAAACGGGCGAGAGCATCGCCAGCTTGACCAGGTCCGGGATCAGCGACCTGGCACTGAGGCCCTTCGTGAACGTCCCGATGCTGAGATGACGATAGTACGCGGCCGGCCACAGTGTTCCCATCACACGGGCAGCCCCTTCCAGTCCGTGGACTCCGCCCCCGTGGGAACTTGCGATCGATTGCGGACTGTCTTGCGCCAACGCCTTGCCCGCGTGCATCAGCGAGATGCGATCACAACGCATGGCTTCGTTCATGAAGTGTGTCGAAATAAAGATGGTGACATTCTGGTTGCGAGACAAGTCGATCAAAAAATCCCAGAATTGGTCACGAGCCACCGGATCAACGCCCGACGTTGGCTCGTCCAGAATCAACATCTCCGGTTCGTGAACGACGTCGACGGCAAGTGAAAGACGCTGACGAATCCCGAGTGGTAACGAATCCGCTTTCTGATTTCGGTGCGGCGTCAAACCAAAACGATCAACGAGTTCTTCGATCCGCTCCCGCGTCGTGGTCGCCGACAGGTGATAGAGACGAGCACGCAGTTGCAGGTTCTGCTGAACCGTCAGTCCTCCGTAGAGCGAAAAACCTTGGGGCATGAACCCAACGCGGTAACGAGTCGCCATGTCATTGGCATCGACCTCCTTACCCCACAACCAAGCCTTGCCCTGCGTCGGCGGCAACAACCCGGTTAAGCACATCGTCACAATTATTTCGGCGTAACCACGTAGCAGCGTCTCTCTGAGACGCTGGAAATTGCGAGTCTCAGAGAGACTCGCCTACGTGAGGTTCTGCCGAACCGTTTCCCCCGATGTGCTTAGCATCTTCATCATGGTGGTTTTGCCGCATCCGTTGGAGCCGAGGAAGCCAAAGATCTCTCCGGCCTCAATCTGAAAACTAACATGATCGACGGCGGTAAAGTCACCAAATCGCTGCGTCAAGCCTTCTGCCACAATCGCCACCTTGCCGTCCGTTTCGGTTCTCGGCGTTATCGTCAGCACTTGTCGGTTGCCGACTCCATCGGGTCCGATCAAACCCAGTGTTTTCCCACAGGAAATTGCAATGTCACCTCGTCCAAAGCTACCGTCTTGCCGTAGAGATGCGTCAGGCCAATGACTTCCGCAACATGGTTGTCATGCAGACTCGCATCAGCCAGGACTTCCCCTTCCTCGGCTAGGCGATACAGGACTCGACCGACGGTGGGCGATTTCAGTTGAGCGTCGGTGATTTAGACTTCGGTTTGCTTGACAGTTGCCGCCGCGGCATCCGCAGATCGCCTGGCGGTACGGACCGAAGCGGCGGCGGCTAAAACGGAAGCCTTCGCCACTTCACGCGTACTTTTCTTCTGGTCATCTTCCTCTTGAGAAATCGCACGTTGAGGTAGCAGTTTTGCGGCGCGTTCAAGATTGCTTTCAGCCAGATCGAGTTCACTGCCCCGTTCGAGCAAGATCGCCTCGGATCGGGCAATCGCTTGCTGTGCTTCTGCGAAGTGGGCTTGCGATTGAGCCAGCGCCGCATCCTGCTCGAGCGTGTCCATCTGCACCAGCAATTGATCTTTTTCGACCAAATCGGCTTCGCGAGCACGGACGCTTTTCACCCGACCGGCGTACTTGGTCGCGATATCCACTTGAACCGCTTCGATCCGGCCATTTCCAAAAACGATTCCCTCCGGCAGCGGCGCGGCTTGCTGAGCCAGCCACCATTGCCAGCCGAAGTAGCCTCCCGCTGCAACAGTGGCCACCAGTGTAAATTGCACAGCGATTCGAGTAAGAGTTCCTATGTGTTTCTTAACTTTGGTTCATCTACGGTGCTTTGTCTCAATCAGTGGAGTGAGTCAAGGGGGCTTTGCGACGCAGACCCGCCACAGTCTTGATGGGTCTACACCGAAGCGGCTTGACCCATTCTAATTAGAGATATCAACACTTACGACGTTGCAGATCCTGCAGCGAGCCAGGTAGCAGTACGGCACGACAAGTGCATCGAGATGCGGCATGCGTGTTTCTTCCACCGTCGGAGCCGAAAGCGGGCGCGCTCTACGCCTTCGGTTCGGAGAACCGAGCGACAGTTATAATTTTGAAGTTCTTCGAGGCATCACGGGTTCAATCAAATGACGACCACGACCAAACCTCCACGCGGCGATGCCGCGCGGAAAACCGATCGGCCAACGTCGTTTTCTATTGAGACGCTCCATTGGTGGGATCGTAAATCGCTCGTGATTGCGGCGCTGGCTATCGTTGCCATTGCACTGCATTTGCTGCTGCGATTTGGCGTTCAGGCCACGGTTGCGATTCGCGACCTTCCGCTTTTGATCATTCTAGTTGTCGGCGGCATGCCCCTGTTGATCGACTTGTTGCGGAAATTGTTCAAGCTGGAATTTGGCTCGGACTTGCTGGGCGGCATTTCGATCATCGCGTCGGTGATTTTGGGCGAATACCTTGCCGGCTCGATCATCGTTTTGATGCTCTCCGGCGGTGAAGCATTGGAATCCTACGCGCTTCGCAGTGCGTCGTCGGTGCTGGCGGCACTCGCCAAACGCATGCCATCGGTCGCTCATCGAAAACGAGATTCAGAAATCGTGGATATCGATCTACAAGACGTCGCCATTGACGACACGCTGGTGATTTTTCCGCACGATATTTGCCCCGTCGATGGCGTGGTGATCGAAGGTCGCGGCTCGATGGATGAATCGTACTTGACGGGCGAGCCTTTTCTGATCACCAAGACTTCGGGATCGAGCGTGATTTCGGGGGCCATCAACGGCGAATCGGCTTTGACGATTCGTGCGACACAGCTCGCCGCGGATTCGCGTCATGCCAAGATCATGGAAGTGATGCGTGACTCGGAATCGCAACGCCCGCGATTGCAACGGTTGGGCGACACGCTGGGCGCGTTCTACACGCCACTGGCGCTCGCGATCGCATTGATTGCCTGGGGCATCAGCGGTGAGGCGACGCGATTTTTGGCCGTGTTGGTGATTGCGACGCCTTGCCCAATGCTGATCGGGATTCCCGTTGCCATCATCGGTTCGATATCGCTGTGCGCTCGACGCGCGATCATCGTTAGAAGCCCTGTTGTTCTGGAGCAAATCGCACAATGTCGCACGGCGATCTTTGACAAAACAGGGACGTTGACTTATGGCGAGCCCACGCTCACCGAAAAGGTGATGGCTCCGGGTTTTGATCCACAGGAAGTGTTGACGCTGGTTGCCAGCCTGGAGCGATATTCCAAACATCCCTTGGCGAGTGCGATTCTTGATGCGGCGAGTCAAGCTGGAATCGAGCTACCCGAAGCGACCGACGTGAGCGAACAACCGGGGAAAGGATTGGTCGGAACCGCATCCGGTCATTCCGTGCAAATTACCAGTCGTAATAAACTCGCCCAGCAGAACATCGCTGGCATGGATCAAATCCCGTCTGTGACCGGGGGCCTCGAATGCGTGGTGGCGATCGACAATCGTTACGCCGCAGCCCTTCGATTCCGAGATGCACCGCGTTCAGATAGCCGATCGTTCGTCAAGCATCTCGGTCCAAGTCATCAATTCAATCGAGTGATGATTGTGTCGGGCGATCGTGAATCGGAGGTTCGCTACTTGGGCGACCAGGTCGGAATCACGGAGATTTTCGCCGGGCAAAGTCCAGAAGAAAAACTGGCCATCGTTCGCAAAGAAACGGCTGCGGCGAAAACGCTTTACGTGGGAGACGGAATCAATGACGCACCGGCCATGATGGCCGCGACGGTCGGCATGGCGATCGGACAAAACAGTGATGTGACTTCCGAGGCCGCCGGAGTGGTCATCATGGACAACTCGCTCACGAAGGTTGACGAGTTCATGCACATCAGCCGCCGAATGCGAACAATCGCATTGCAAAGTGCCGTCGGCGGCATGGCGTTGAGCGTGACCGGCATGGGTTTTGCCGCGTTGGGATACTTAACGCCCGTCGCTGGTGCCATCCTGCAAGAAGTTATCGACGTCGCCGCAGTATTGAACGCTTTACGAGCCGCCTTCCCTCCCAAGGTGATCCATGACCTGTGAGCGCGAACAAGAGTAATTCAACATGACCAAGTTAGACGTATGGGCGTTGGCCCTGGTTGTTTGTGAGAACCGTGGCAAGCGTCAAAACGGCTAACAAGACGCAAGTTCTGTTTGCACAAATCGTATTTTCCAACAGAAAGATAAAACCAAGAACACCTGAAAACGAAACAACTAGCCGACACCGCAAACACTTTAGTCGGCGACGACAAACGTCTGCTGGCGATGAACGGAAGCAATCCGACTGCAACCAACGCTTTGCAAAGCAGAACATTCCGCAAACCGAGGGAGCTCGGCTAGCTTACCGTGATCTGATTGACGGGAAATCCCGGGATATCCATCGGATAGCGGTGTCGCCAGCCCTCTCCCCCCCTTTTTCGTGGCCTCGATTCCATGGTCGCTCGGGCTCATTTCTTTGGGTAGCAGTCTTTTACTCTTTTGTCTGTACACGGGTCCGACATACGGCCGTATTCGTTCGTTCCGATTGGTGCCTACGAGGATGCGGTGCCTACGAGGATGCGGATGACGACTCGCAGTTGACTTATGTGAACCGACAATAAACAAAACGCCGATGTCCTCAATTGGGGCATCGGCGTTTTTGCGTTCGGGTTCAGAAAATGGAGGTTATGCTGCCATTGCCGAGCAGCGTTCGTGGCACTTGCAGCAGCACTCGAGGCACTTGACCATGTTGCGGCCCCGTGCTGTTAAAAACGGAATGCAAGTTGCATACCACTATGGGGTATACTGCAAATTGCCAAACTGACAGCGAAGGAATGAGCATGGTCACCACTCAAATCACAGTCACCGATCCGGTCTGCGGCATGACCGTCGATCCCAGCGATTCACGCCGTAGCGAGCACGAGGGCAAGTCGTATTTCTTTTGCAGTCCAGGTTGCCAACAGAAGTTTGAAGGAGACCCGGCGGGGCTGCTCGCTACGCGAGCGAAGAAAGAGGGGGAGTCGGGAGTCGGGAGTCGGGAGCATTCATATTGTAGTGGATCATCGACCAAGACGATCGCGAAGCGTTCAAGCTGCTGCTCCCCCACTCCCAACTCCCCCACTCCCCCTCTCCCCACTCCCAACTCCCCCACTCTCAACACCTGCCCGATGCATCCGGAAATCGAGCAAGTTGGACCTGGCGATTGTCCGATTTGTGGGATGGATCTGGAACCGAAGTTCGTCGACATGGCGGATCAGGGCGACGACGAACATTACGCCGATATGAAGCGGCGGTTTTGGGTCGGCGTGGCGTTGTCGGTTCCCCTGCTCGTCATTGCGATGGGACCGATGGTGGGACTTCGCGTCGTGGATTGGATGAGCAATGCCGCGTTTGGTTGGTTGCAGTTGGCTCTTGCGACACCGGTTGTGTTCTGGTGCGGTTGGCCGTTGTTGGTTCGGGGGGCGAAGTCGTTTCGGAGTTTGAACCTGAACATGTTCTCATTGATCGCGGTGGGAACGTTGGCAGCGTATTTGTTCAGTTTGGTGGTCGTATTATTTCCAGGGTTGATCCCTGAAGCCTTCTTCGAGAACGGCGTCCCGCCCCTGTACTTTGAAGCCGCAGCGGTGATCATCACGTTGGTGTTGCTCGGACAAGTGCTCGAACTGCGAGCGCGACAGCAAACTGGCAGAGCGATACGCGAACTCATGAATCTTGCTCCTGAAACGGCACACCGGATCGTCGACGATGGCGAGGAAGACGTCTCGTTGAATTCCGTCCACAAGGGTGATCGGTTGCGAGTTCGTCCCGGTGAGAAAGTTCCAGTCGATGGGAAGGTCCTAAGCGGGTCGAGCAGTGTCGATGAATCAATGCTGACGGGTGAGCCGATGCCAGTGAAGAAGTTGGAGGGCGACGAAGTCACGGGCGGGACGTTGAATCAAACCGGTGCGCTCGTGATGGAAGCCGTCGGGGTTGGTGGCGACACGGTTCTCAACCACATCGTGCAAATGGTTGCAGACGCTCAGCGAAGCCGTGCGCCGATTCAAAAGTTGGTGGATGTTGTAGCCAGATACTTTGTGCCGGTGGTGATCGCGTGTTCGATTCTTGCGTTCATCGGATGGGCCGTGTTCGGTCCAGCGCCGCAGTTGGCTCATGCGTTCGTTGCTGCTGTGGCAGTGCTGATCATTGCCTGTCCCTGTGCATTAGGACTGGCGACGCCGATGTCGGTGATGGTCGGCGTCGGTCGCGGTGCGAAAGAAGGCGTGCTGATTAAGAACGCGGAAGTGTTGGAGGTAATGGAAAAGGTTGACACGATCGTGGTCGACAAAACAGGAACGCTGACGCAGGGACGACCCGAAGTCACCGCAGTTGAGACGTTGGGTCAGTGGAGTGAGCATGACGTGATGGCCTTGGCGGCGGCGGTGGAAGCTCAGAGCGAACACCCGTTGGCGGAAGCGGTCGTGCGGCGAGCGAAGGCGGACGGCTTGCAAGTTGTCGAAGCGATTGACTTCAGCAGCATCACCGGCGGTGGCGTTCGTGCTCGGGTGGACGATCACGATGTATTGATCGGCAAAGCGGATTGGTTGGATGAACAAGGCGTGGCGAACGTAGATGCAGGCCGCTCGCAAGCCGGATCGTACCAATCGGAAGCCGCGACAGTCGTGTTCGTTTCGATCGACAAACAACTCGCCGCGATTCTTGCAATCACCGATCCGATCAAGGAAAGCACGCCAGCGGCTTTGAAGACGCTTCACGAACTCGGTTTGAAGGTCGTGATGTTGACCGGCGACGCGGAACCGACGGCTCGGGCGGTGGCGAAGCAATTGGGCATCGACGAATTTCACGCGGGGTTTTCGCCTGAGGAGAAGCATGCCTTCGTTCGCAAACTGAAAAGCGACGGCAAGATCGTGGCGATGTGCGGCGACGGCATCAACGACGCACCCGCACTGGCCGAATCGAACGTCGGCATTGCGATGGGCACGGGAACCGGCGTGGCGATCGAGTCGGCTGGCGTGACGCTGGTCGGCGGTGATCTTCGTGGCGTCGTCGCGGCGGCGAATCTGAGCCGTAAGACGATGAGCAACATTCGGCAAAACTTGTTCTTTGCGTTTATCTACAACGCGTTGGGAATCCCGGTGGCCGCCGGGATTCTGTATCCCGTTTTCGGAGTTCTTCTCAGCCCGATGATCGCGGCGGCAGCGATGAGTTTGAGCAGCGTGTCGGTGATCGCGAATGCGTTGAGATTGCGGGCCGCAAAGCTCACGTAATTCTGGTTGGTCGATTTGCGACCAGCGGAAAGTTTCAATAGTCGGCATAACCCGACCGGTACCTGTGAAAGTCCACGCATCAATCGTGTCTTCTTGGATGCCCTCGCAACGCGGCACTTTCGTTTGCTCGGCCAGCAAATTCGCCGAAATCGGCCGATCAACTTGCCTGCCCATGCGGGCGATCGCGCGACGCCCCTATTCCGCAGTTTTGGAGAGCATTCAATGAGCCAACAGGAAGGTTGGAAGCGAAGTCGAGACGCTCCGGGCAGCGATTCCATGTACGCGCATCGGTACAGAAAATCGGTCTACCTTGCAGGTCTCGTGTGGACAATTGCAATCCACCGACGACGAATTTAACGAGTTCCGCTACGACAGCCCGATCGGGCTCGGTGGGATTACTTTTGCAACCGGCGTTCAGTTCCAACTCCAACTCCAGCTCCAATCGCATCACGATTGCCGCGAGCGACTGGCAACCGAGCGACAACGGAGATGCCGTAGATGGCGGCCGATAGAATCAGCGTTTTAAGAAGGAGCGATAGGTTGCTCAACACCAGCGTCGATCCGACTAAAACCGTGACCATCGCGTAAGCCAAGCATTTTACGTTTCGTCGCACGCCGCCTTGGTCTCGCCAATCGCGGAGTGGACCACCGACGACCGGCCATGCCATTGCCTTGGCATGAAGCGAGGGTGAGACTCGCAACAGGAAGTAGCACATCAGCAACAGGAACGGAGTCGTCGGGATGCCCGGCAGGATGACGCCCACCATGGCGAGTGTGAAGAAGAATGCCGCCAAAAACCAATAGAGAACACGTTTGACTCCGCGAGCGGGCTCAACCATCGAAGAATTTCTTGACGACGTGGACCGTCGCCGCACGATTGGCTCGTCCCCAAGAATGCATCAGCGGAATCTCTTTGGGACAAACCGCTTGGCAGTTGCCCGCGTTCCCGCAATTTTGAATTCCCCCCGGTGCGATCATCGCCTCAATGCGACTGGTCGCGAGTGCTTTGTCGGTTGGGTTTGATTTCATCAACACCGCTTGGCTCATCGCGGCGGCACCAATGAAGTGTCGATCGAGTTCGGCATCGAGACGTTGTCCGTACGCTTCGTCGGATTCATTTTCTTCTCGTTTGATGGACACCTGTTGGTACTGAGGACACGCTTCCAAACAACAGCCGCAGCTCATGCACTGGCTCAGCGGGTAATTCTGCTCTTGCTGTTGAGCCGTTTGCTTGGGTCCGCTACCCATGTCGTAGTAGCCATCAACGGGAACCCAACACTGCAGTTTTTCCAATGCTCTGAACAACCGGTAGCGATCGACGCAAAGGTCCCGCACCACCGGAAATTTGCTCATCGGGCGAAGCTCAATTCCCGACGGATCTTCTTGGAGTAAACGATCCACTAGCGCCGAGCATGCCTGACGCACACGTCCGTTGACACGCATCGTGCATGAACCGCAAATCTCTTCTAAGCATCCCGATTCATACGCGACTGGCGTGACCTTGGCACCATCAGCGGTGGTGGGGTTGGCGGAAATCCGCTGCAGAACACTGGTGATGTTCATCCCAGGCTCGTGGTCCAGACTGAACACCTGCCAGTACGATGGCTGCGAAGGATGATCTTGCCGCTCGATGCGAACGGCGATTTGTTTCTGCGACATGAAAACCGCCCGTTGGATCGACCACTGATGAAAGTTCACCTGATGGTGTACAATACGGCCGCGTGTTTTATTTGTCCAGTCCAGCGTAGTTCTGTGAGATGAGCGATGAATCAACCGAATACAATTTATGACGTTTTGGTGATGTTGGCGAACTATCTCCAACAGCGAGCGACGCAGTTCGAGCAACTCGGCAAGGCAAGTGTTGATCCGAGAGCCGGAATCCTGCTGGAACATTTGGTTGAGTTGGAAACGCACTCGATGCAAGTGATCGAAGCCGAGATGCAGCAGTTTACGCCGGAGCACTCGACCTATTTGATCGCCGGACCGAAGGTCAGCTCCGATGCGATGCACGCAGCCGAGTGTCGCTGTGAAGACGAACCGAGTTTTCAAGACACGCTCTCCTGTGCATTGACTTCGGACCGACGACTCGACGAATTGCTGGACCGGATCGAAGACTGCAGCGCCGCTCCCTCGGTCATTGATCTCGCGAAACGTCTACGGGATCTTGAACGCACGAAAGACCAACAAATCGCAAAGTTCACGCGAGAGGATTGACCCAAATTCCTTGGTTCAGATCCGCGTCATCAAATGACGTGTTCCTGACGGGGAATTTGTATCAATCGTCAAACGCCTCTTTCAATCGCGGGAACAGGATCGACTCTTCCTTGGGGACGTGCTGCCGGACGTCACGCAATTCCTTGTGATCGTCGCTGTGCAGATCGACGACCTCGGCCATCAAGTCACTTAGCAGCTGCAACGAATCTTTCAGCAGAGCATGGTGCTGTTGTTCGATGTGATCGCATAACTGCGTCAGCGGCGCGTGCATCCAATCAGGTTGAGCGTTGTTGCCGGCTTCGGCTACGGTGTGCTTCAAGAGTGAATGAACCCGCAACACTTCCAAACCATTCGCCCAACACGCGTCCTCGAGTGGTTTTTCTCCATCACAGCAGTAGTCGATTTGCAGCATGTCAAACACTGCTGCGGTTTCCGGGTACTGTGCGACCCAGGTACCGACGAGGACATCTGCTTGTAAATTGGCGTTTCGAGAATCAGACATGGCTAATGTGCTTTATTGAAAACAATCGTGACCAAGACCGAGGAGTCTGCGACCGCCTCGACAGCGTGCGGTTCGGCGGTCGCGAGATACAGCATGTCGCCTGCGGCTAGGTCGTGCGAATGACCGCCCGTGGTAAATTTGACGTGCCCTTCCAAACATTGAACGGTGATTTCACCGGGCGCTTTGTGCTCGGCGATCAGTTTGCCCGCCGGCAGCACCAATCGAATCGCCTCCATTGCATCGGTTTTGAACAGCGTGCGCGTTTTGCTGCTAGCGATTTGCGGACCGAGCGGCTTGACGTTAATGACTTCGGCGGGCTTGGCGTGATGGATGGCCATGATTTACCTCGAAAGTTGAAAATGAATAGGAACAGAAGCAAAACCGCTCGCCGGATACGATGTCGGTACAACGGTTGCGTCGGGTTGGAAGTAAAATGTGGTGGTTTTTGCGAGCAACGCTTCCATGAAGGCACGCACTCAAACTCTTGTTTGACTAACCTTTGGTCTTTTCGAGTTCGATCGCTTTGATGAACAACACGTTGCTCTCTTTGTGAATGTCTTGGTGCATGTCAGCTTCGAGTTTCTCGAGCATCGCACGATAGGTGTTGCACGCCCATTCCGGCGGCGTCGATGCCTTTCTTTTCGCAAGCGTGGGCCAGCGGGATTTTACCGCCGCAGCAGTAGTCGATTTTGAGCGATTCGAAGACGCGTTCGCGGGTGGGTTTTTTGCGAACGAAACTGCCAACGGTGGCGGTGGAATCGAGAGTGGTCATGATTGGTTTCCTGTAGCCACGCTCACCAAGAACGTGGATGGGAGTGAATGGGTGAATCGGTCCACACCCTAGGCGAGCGTGGCTACGTCGAGTTCTTCTTTCGGACCGAAGAACTCGTAACGAACGCGATGTTCATCAACACCGAGTTCTTGTACGCACGCGTGGACGTTTTTCATGAACGGTTTCGGGCCACAGAAGTAAAATTCAGCGTCAGCAAACGGCGTCCAATCGCGAATCAAATCGGTGGTGACGAAACCTTCTTGGGCACCATTGTCAAGGTCGCCGGGAAGCGGTGCGTCGTAGATGACTTTGGTGTGGACGTTCGGTCCGGCCTCGGACAGATTTCCAAGCTCATCGGCGAACGCTTGCACCTTGCTGTTGCGAGCGGCTTGGATGAAGTAGACGGACGCAGCGGGGTTGGCGTGAATGATCGACTTGGCCATCGACAGCAGTGGCGTCACTCCGATACCGCCTGCAATCAGCACGATCGGTTTTACGACCGTCGCCGGATCAATCGTGAACTCGCCACAGGGCGGGCCGAGTTCGATGCGGTGGCCTTCCTCGATGCCGTCGTGCAAGTGATTGGAGATCAAACCATCGGGTGCGTCGGCGGCAAGACGCTCTTCACGTTTGACGCTGATGCGGTAATGCGGTTGGCTGGAGCAATCCGACAAGCTGTAGTTGCGCGGCGACGTCGGCGTGTGCGGGTGCTCGATGTGGACGGTGATGTATTGACCGGGTTTGAAGGGAGGCAACGGGCCTTCGTCTTCGGGCTTCAAGTAGAACGACGTCACGATGTCGGATTCGGCAACCTTTCTGGCCACCACGAACGTTCGTTTTCCGCTCCAGCCGCCCGGTGCATTGGCTTGCTCGTCGTAGATCACGTCTTCGCGACCGATGAAGATGTCGGCTAAGAACCCGTACGCTTCGCCGACCGCTTCCACGATTTCCGGTGTGGCGGCATCACCCATCACGTCACCGATCGCGGCGAGCAGATTGCTGCCAACGATCGGATAGTGTTCGGCCTTGATACCCAACGACACGTGCTTTTGAGCGATCAGTTCAACGGCTGGCATCAGCACGGCGGGGTTGTCGATGTGAGTGAAGTAGGCACAGATCGCGCCGGCGAGAGCTTTCTGCTGGCCACCGGTGTGCTGGTGAGCCTGATTGAAAAAGACCTTCACCTCGGGGTTGGCCGCGAACATCCGTTCGTAAAACCGAGTCGTGATCGTTTCCGCGTTGGCGGCCACCAGTGGCGTGATTTCCTTGACAATCCGGATCGTTTTTTCACTCAGCATGGGCAGGGTTCCTCGAAAAGCGGGCGCAAGCGGAACAGGTCAAGAGTTTCGATCGGAGGGACCGAAAGTCTGGGCGATTTCCGCTGCAAAACAAAACATTCACCTCAAGGTACACTTTCTAATCTCCATGTCAAGGTACATGTTTTGTCGGGCGACAAATTTTTTTCCTGGATCGATCTCAACCATGCTCTCAAAAACCACTGAATACGCGCTCCGTGCGGTCACCTGCTTGGCCAGCGAGGCGGCGTGCGGCAAAACGCCCTCGTCCGCCGAAGAGGTCGCCGGCATCACGAAGATCCCGCGGCGTTATCTGCACCGCGTGATGCAAAACCTGGCGACTGCCGGTTTGGTGGAATCACGGTGTGGATCGCACGGCGGTTACTTGCTGGCGAAACCTGCCGATTCGATCACGATTCTCGATGTGGTCGACGCGGTCGAACCGATGGGGCGAATTTGCAACTGCCCGTTGAACCTGCAATCGCACACGTCGCTGTGTCCGCTGCATACGGAACTGGATCGCGCCTACGCCGCGACGGAAGAAGCGTTTACGAAAGTCACGATTGCGAACCTGCTCAATTCCACCGATCCGATCATCCCATTGAGCGAATCACTGTGACGCGGCGCGACCACAGTATCGTGGCGGCGCTGGACCCGGCTTGCTTTTCAATCGTCATGGCGACCGGCATCGTTTCGCTGGCGTGCTGGCATCACGGCGCATCCGATTCTTGGCTGCATGGCATGTCCACATTGCTGCTGTGGGGCAACTTGCTGGCATTCGTCTTGCTAACAGGCTTGACCGTTTGCCGGGTGCTTTCGCATCCACGAAGGATGATCGACGATCTGCGATACTGGGGCATGGTATTTCCGCTCGGCATGTATTGCGTCGCGACGCACGCAGCGAGCCGATGTTTTGGGATCAGCTTTCTGGATCAAGCGAGCATTGCGTTTCTGTATGTCGCACTGGCGACATGGTTGATCACCAGCATTGGGCTGGTGAGAACAGGGATCGCAGCAATCAAGTGATCAGCAATCGTTCGCAGCAACGGGTAGCAGCGACATGATTGTATTGCTTCGCTGCGAACTAGCGTCCGGTCTCTCAGGCTGCGGCTTGCCGTTGACTCACCTTCGGAATGATCGCGAAGCCTTGCTGTTTCATGGCGGCTCGATGTTCCGGAGCGATGCTGATTTGCAAAGCGGGTGTCCTGAGACTGAGTTCCGTTTCCACCGCTGATGACTGACTTTCCGCGAACTTCGCGGCAAGCATTTCAACCGCAGGCTTCAACGTCCCTGCCGCGACGACGATGTCAAAGTGGAGAATCCGGCCATCACAACCGCCGGCCTACTTTCCACCGCAGCCAACGCCCAGATGCCTTTGCCCCGTTACCGCCGGTCCCATCTGGACCTCATGGGCTGGCGAATCTCGATCCGAGCGTTCCGCTTTTGCCCGGCGTTCGCATCGACTGCCGCGACCTTGGTTCCGCGCCGAAGAAGAGGATGTGAAGCGGTCTAACGGCGAGAGCCTTCACAGGGTAAAATCAGGGGTTGCCCGTCGCGGAACTCGTCAAGACTTCCGCTACCATCATTTTCCAAAGTCACCGCGAATGCTCTCAGACAAAGAGAAAAAGAAGCTTAACAACCGACTCCGGCGTGTCATCGGACAAGTCGAAGCGGTTGGTCGTATGATCGAGGAAGAGGAATACTGCGTCGACATTCTGATGCAGTTGTCAGCGGCGACTGGGGCGTTGAGCAAGGTCGGCCAGCTCGTTCTGGAAGAGCACATTAAGACGTGTGTGCGAGATGCGATCGAAAGCGGTGATGCGGTTGACCGGGATGAAAAGCTCGAAGAGCTGATCAAAATCTTTCGCAAATATTCCGAGTGATCCGCAGGGGAAACCGCCGCAACCAAGAAAGTCATCCGTGTCGTTGTCATCCAAAACCATCACCGATCGTTGGCATCGGCTGCCGATCAGTCGCCAGCTTCTATTTCTCGTCAACGCGATCTTGATCGGCTTGGTCGCGATCTTTTTGATCGGCGACTATTGCATCCGCATGTCGCGACGGATCATCGAGAAACGGATCGCACTGACCGAAGAAGCCAAGACGATGTACGAATCGCTATTAGTGGCCGAAGAGGACGGAGGCGACGGGATTCAAAACTTGGTCGACAACGTTTGTGCCCGCATGAACACCGATGAGTCGCCCGGTCACCCCATCGAGTTCCGCTACTTGATTGGACAAAACTTCTGACGGGTTCCGCTACGCAAAATCAATCGATACACCGCGCAAACCGAGTTCATCACCAGCATGAACAGCGACGGCAAGATCGGGCGTTTTCAAATCGCCGGCGGCGACCTGAACAAGATCGCCCGCGAGAACCTTGCCGAGCTAAGCACATCGGCGGAAAAGGTTCGGCAGAACCTCACGTAGGCGAGTCTCTCTGAGACTCGCAATTTTCAGCGTCTCAGAGAGACGCTGCTACGTGGTTACGCCGAAATAATTGTGACGATGTGCTTAGGCATGACACAAAGTCAGATCGACTTGCTAGCGAAGTCCGGCAAACCGATGTCGCGTATCCGGATCAAGTCACCGCAGAGCGGCACGGTGATCGAAAAGTCGGCCGTTGATGGCGACTACGTGAAGACCGGCGACAACCTGTATCGCGTCGCCGATCTCAGCAGCGTTTGGTTGATGCTCGACCTGTTCCCTGACGACGCATCCGCCGTTCGATTCGGCCAACAAGTGGAAGCTGAAATTCAGTCCGTACCCGGCGAAGTGTTTACAGGCCGCGTCGCATTCATCGCCCCCACCGTGAATGCGGAAACACGAACGGTTCGTGTTCGCGTCGAGATCATGAATTTTGATGGCAAGCTGCGACCGGGCGATTACGCCACTGCTCGTGTGACCGTGCCCGTTGTGTGACATGGAGCTCGTGCCGACATCACAACTTGGTTTTTCGTCGGAACCCTTGCTCATGCAACAAGTCGTTACGGTTCCGCGAGACGCGGTTTTACTGGCAGGCGAGAACAGTGTGATTTACATCGAAACCGAGCCGGGACGCTTTGAGATCCGGCGAGTCACGGTCGGACCGATGAATCGCAAGGAAGCAGTCATTGTTGAAAGACTTTCCGCCGGTGAGACCGTCGCGACTGGCGGCAATTTCTTGATCGACTCGCAGATGCAGCTCGCGGGAAACCCCTCGCTGATGGACCCGACGAAGGCGCCGAGCTATTCGCCGGGACCGCTTGAACTCCCGCAAACAAGCCCCGTCATGTTGGCAACCGACGCTGGCAAGCAGTTTGATCGAACCGACGACGCCTACTTTGAAATCCAGTGTGCGATGGCGGCGGACCAAACGCCTCCGCCGGTTGCATTGAACACACTGATCGAAGGTTTCTGTGATCTTGAAATGTCGGTCGGCGTACCCGATGAGGCTCAACGCAAATTCGCCACCGCTCGCCGCGCTACGTCACGCATGGACGGCTCGTTGGAAACGGCTCGCGAAGCCTCCGAAGCGTCAGTCATGCGATGTTGCGAGCAGCCACGGTTGCTCGCGGGCCGAAGACGGCCGTGAAGCTAACGCTTTACTACTGCCCCATGGTTCCCGGCGGCGCTGATTGGATGCAACCCGGCGGTGATCTGGCCAACCCGTATTGGGGCAGCGAAATGTTGGTTCACCCGACGCAAGCGTACGCCGACCTCAGGATCGAGGTTTTTCAAGGCATGGCTCCCGTGTCCCATGATTGGATGAAAAATCGTCCTCGGTGAACCGAAATCCGCCGAAATCCGCCGAGGACCGTCGGCACCATGGGCGGACCGCTTTTGCAGGAAGACACTGGCGACCGAGATCTCCCTTGTCGAGTGGCACCTCTGCCGAGCTCGACTGCGTTTCTTCCGGCTTACGTAGTCGACCAGCATCCATACTCAGGCACCAATCTCGTCGGACACGGGAGTCATGCCTTGAAAACCTCCAACGCACGCGTCCGCCGGATCAATCAGACTAATACCTCGCCGCCCTCAAAGCCAAAGGCGTTACGCCACCGGCGTTTTAAGCAGGTATCTTTCTTTGTCGCTCGGAATCGAGGTCACTACGTTCGTTAACCCTGAACACCAGAGAAACGAAGAATTGGTGAATATCGGCCAAGAAAGCCGAAATCACACCCGCTCCCATGCCCCGAGGTAATGACCTCGGCGAAGGCAATACGAACGAAGACGAGTCGTCAACGATAACACCGAACTGGTCGAAGACCTCATCACCGTATCCAAAGCCCGCTAGCCGATCACCGTGGTTGCATCCTGTTAATGATAGGTACGCAATCAAAACTGTCACAGGATGCGACGGTGTCAGGGAAGAAAATGTCGGCGAAGGGCAAACCGACTGAGACGGAAAGCGATTGGGGGACGGTCTGGGCTGTCATTGCATTTGCCCAAAGCGAGTGACTTTGAATTCTTTCCACGAGCGATTCTTCATACTTGCCAAGGTAAATTCAACTTGATGGGACGAAGTCCCTCGTGAAATTCAAGCTTCGATGCCGGCCCACCCTTTTCCGTGGTAATCGAATTACCCATGTCGTCTGAGTGCGCACATCCGGGCAAGTCGCCATGGATAGCGCGCCAAAACGTCCGATTTTAACTGTTCGCCCACGCGAAGGTGTTTGGCATCGCGATTGCTTTGCAGAACGTATGCGACAAACTGCAACGGAAGGAGATGTTCCTTGCTCGCCGGATCGGCCATGGCGGTTTCTACCAAAGTGCGGTCGATCCTACGCGACCCTTTCAAGAATTGGTGGAATCCGCCATCTCGGTATCAGTGCGCACTCGATGGAGTGAACACAAAACACGCAATATAATACACCCCCATTCCCGGTGAAGGGATTCTTATTGCCGAGCCTTCAGAGGCGTTGAACTCGCTCAGGAGTAGTCACTCATGAATACAAAAAAACTAACCGACACCGCAAACGTTTTAGTCGCCGACGACAAAGGTTTGCTGGCAATGGATGAAAGTAATTCGACTTGCAACAAACGTTTTGCAAAGTGGGGAATTCCGCAAACCGAGGAAGCTCGGCGAGCTTACCGTGATTTGATTGTGACGACGCCGGGTTTAGCCGAATCCATCAGCGGAGCGATTCTTTACGACGAGACGATTCGTCAGCAAACTCGCGACGGTGAACCGTTCGCAAGAGCACTCGAAGAGGTGGGGATCATTCCGGGCATCAAAGTGGACACGGGCGCGAAGGATATGGCAGGACATCCCGGTGAAAAGATCACCAAGGGCCTCGACGGTTTGCGAGAACGACTGGCCGAGTATTCGCGAATGGGAGCGAGATTCGCTAAGTGGCGGGCAGTGATTGCGATCGGTGATGGTCTGCCCAGTCACGGTTGCATCGACGCCAACGCGCATTCGCTGGCTCGATACGCTGCACTTTGCCAAGAGGCTGATCTGGTTCCGATCGTTGAACCCGAGGTGCTGATGGTCGGGACACACTCGTTAACGCAGTGTACTGAAGTTACCGAAGAAGTCCTGCGAGCCGTGTTTAAGCAATTGCACGTCCAGCGTGTGGTGCTAGACGGCATGTTATTGAAACCCAACATGGTGCTGCCGGGATTGGAATGCACTGACCAACCATCCGTCGACGGAGTGGCCGACGCCACTGTAAATTGTTTCTTACGTTCGGTGCCTGCTGCCGTTGCGGGAATCCTATTCCTATCGGGCGGGCAGTGTTCGCAACTTGCGTCGGCGCGATTGAGCGCGATGAATGTTCGCTTCAAACCAAGAGCACCGTGGCCTCTGTCGTTCTCGTTCGCACGCGCGATTCAGCAACCAGCGATGGAGCTTTGGTCGGGCAAGGAATCTAATCGCGAAACGGCACAACGTTCTTTAACGCACCGCGCTGATTGCAATCGGGCGGCGCGGCAGGGTGGCTACTCCTCGAAAATGGAATCCAACGAGATGAAACTGGCAGGAGGTCAGCGATGACATTGCGTCTGTTCTTAATGCGACATGGCGAAACAGAGTGGTCGATCACAGGACAACATAGCGGTCATGCCGACATTCCGTTGACCGAGAACGGCGAAGTGCAAGCTCGCCAGTTGGGCGAGCGCATTCGTGCTTTCTCGTTCGCACAGGTTTTGACCAGTCCGCTACAACGAGCGAGGCGAACATGCGAACTAGCAGGTTTGTCAAAGCACGCAAAGGTCGACGCCGATTTGATCGAATGGGACAACGGTGATTACGAGAGTCAAACGCCCGCCGAGATTTTGGCGACGCGACCAGGATGGAATGTCTTTCGGGACGGCTGCCCCAACGGTGAGATGCCCGCACAGATCTCGGACCGGGCGGATCGGCTGATCCAAAGGTTGATGAAACTGGATGGGGACGTTGCCTTGTTCGCGCACAGTCATCTGGGTCGCGTTTTGGCCGCCCGTTGGATCGGACGATCGGTCGAGCACGCCCAGCAATTGCTGCTCAATACCGCGTCGCTGAGCATTCTTTGCTACGAACACGATCGCGTCGATCAGCCGGCCATTGAATTGTGGAACTCCGCGCCACTGGAAAGATTCGCTGTCGCCGAGACCACAGCCACTGACTGCGCGGCTCCGGTGCATGAAAAAGCGATTCAGCGTTGGGAGAATGAGGGCGGAGAGATTCCTGTCGCCGCTCATGGTTCGGAAAGAAAAACCTCATGAAAAAACTCATCGTATTCGACTTGGATGGCACGCTCGCCCAGAGCAAATCGCCGCTGGACGCCGAGATGGCAGAGTTGCTTGATTCGTTGCTGGGTATCGTCAAGGTCGCGGTGATTTCCGGGGGTGCGTGGCCGCAATTTGAAAAGCAAGTGCTCGCGAAGTTACTCTCTCACTCATCACTTGCAAATTTGTCAATCTTGCCGACGTGTGGAACGAAGTTTTATCAGTATGCCAGCGACTGGATACTGCTGTATGCCGAGGATTTTACCGAGACCGAGAAAGTGAAAATCACCGCCGCGTTTCGACACGCGATCAATTCACTCGAACTCAAATTTGCAGAGTTGTGGGGTAAACAGATCGAAGACCGCGGTAGCCAGATCACGTTTTCGGGTCTGGGCCAGCAAGCTCCACTGGAAGCGAAAGCGAAGTGGGATCCCGATTTCACGAAGCGAACGAAGATCAAAGCGGTGCTCAACAATTTGATTCCCGAGTTCGCAGTGAACCTGGGTGGCACGACGTCGATCGACGTCACCAAGCCGGGGATTGATAAGGCTTATGGAATCCGAAAGCTGCGTGACACGCTGGGGATTTCGATCAGCGACATGATCTTCGTCGGTGATGCGATCTTTCCCGGCGGCAATGACTATCCGGCCAAACAGGCAGGTGCGTTGTCGATTTGCGTACGCGATCCTGAAGAGACCAAACGCGTCATCGAGGCGATTCTTGGTTGTTTAAGTAGCGGACGAGGTGACGTGTCCCCGCGATTGAAGGGGCGGGATGCACTCATAGCCTCGTCCACTACCCTCAACACAACGAAAACATGATAAACCGCTTTGAAGTCAAACGACTCGGCCTCTTGATGGAGCCGGAGCCTGATAATCCGCGGGAAGTCGGCGGGGTGCTCAATCCGGCTACGGTTCGTGGGCCGGACGGGAATCTGTATTTGTTTCCACGCTTGGTCGCGAAGGACAACTACTCACGCATCGGCATCGCTCGCGTGCGTTTCGACGAGTCCGGTGACCCCTGTGGCGTCGAGCGGTTGGGGATCGCTCTGGAACCGGAGGCCGACTACGAATTGCAAGGCGACGGACGCGGTGGATGTGAAGACGCACGTGTGACTTACGTCGAGCGCTTCGAGCGGTACGTGATGACCTACACAGCTTTCTCCGGTGCCGGTCCTCGAATCGCAGCGGCGGTTTCGGAGGATCTGTTTCATTGGCGGCGACTGGGGCTGGCCACGTTTGAGCCGTTTCGCGGGATCGACTTCGTTCATGTCGACAACAAGGACGCCAGTCTTTTTCCGGTCGCGATACCGAACCACCGAGGAAAACTGCAACTCGCGATGATTCATCGTCCGCTGTTCGTTGGAACGCGACCGGAGGAGACTGATTGCGATGAATGCTCTCGGATCGTCGATTTGGAACACGAGAGCATCTGGATTTCCTATTGCCCCATGGAAATCGAAGGCGTCAAGGAAAACCGTCTCGCCCTGTTCAATTCTCATCACCGCTTGGCGACGCCGGTTGCACCTTGGGAATCACTGAAAATTGGGGGTGGCACTCCGCCGGTGATGACACGGCACGGTTGGATGATTCTGTATCACGGCGTGCATGCGATGGAGGTAGTGGATCTTGCTAAAGATCCCGCTGCACCAGGATCTTTAACAAGATCCACTACGAGGAAACGGCTCTATTATTCCGCCGGCGTGATGATTTTGTCGAAAGAACATCCGCGAACGATTCTCTACCGATCGCCCGAGCCCGTGCTGACTCCGCTGCTTGCCCACGAACGAGACGGTGTGGTCGAGAACGTGGTATTTCCCACCGGCATTGATTGCCGCAGGGATATCGGGCAGCCGGATCGGTTTGATATTTACTACGGCATGGCCGACTCGCGAATCGGCGTGGCGAGTTTGACGGTCCCACAACAACTGACGACGAAAAGACCGCCGACCGTTGACGCCCCCAACGCGGTTGTGACTGTCGGGCAGGAAGACTCGGAGGTGGTGCTGTGACAGTCGACAAAACCAAGGAATGTCGTAGCGGAACTCGTCAAAAGTTTCGTCCCGTACTAAAAACGAAAGTCTTAGCGACTTCCGCTATGGATGACTCGGCCAATTCCCAATCCCTTGACTCTAAGCCTGCAAACCAAGGCACCGTGGTGTCCGTCCGAGGCAGCGTCGTCGATGTTCGTTTTGACGAACGCTTGCCCCCGATCTATTCGGTGTTGAAGACGGGCGATCAACAGCAGATCGTGATCGAAGTGCTATCCCAGCAAGACGCCCACACGGTGCGAGGAATCGCTTTGACGCCGACGCAAGGGCTCGCTCGCGGGATGACGGTCGACGATACCGGCGGACCGCTGAAAGCACCCGTCGGACCAGGGTTGCTTTCGCGAATGTTCGATGTGTTTGGAAAACCGATTGACCTTGGAGAAAGTCTCAAAAACATCAAGCGACGAAGCGTGCATCGGGATCCACCTCCCTTGTCACGACGGTCAACCAAGTCGGAAATTTTTCAAACGGGAATCAAAGTCATCGATGTTCTCGTGCCGCTCGAGCGGGGCGGGAAGGCGGGACTGTTCGGTGGTGCCGGCGTTGGCAAAACGGTGTTGTTGACCGAACTGATTCACAACATGGTCGGCAAACAAAAAGGGGTGAGCATTTTCTGCGGGATTGGCGAACGCTGCCGCGAAGGCGAGGAGCTGTACCGTGAAATGAAAGAGGCGGGAGTGCTCGAAAACATGGCGATGGTGTTCGGTCAAATGAATGAACCGCCCGGTGCGAGGTTTCGTGTGGGACACGTTGCGCTCACGATGGCCGAATACTTCCGAGACGACGAACATCGCGACGTGCTGTTGCTGATCGACAACATCTTTCGCTTCATTCAAGCGGGTATGGAGGTCTCCGGTTTGATGGGCCAGATGCCTTCGCGACTCGGTTATCAACCGACGATGGGAACTGAGTTATCCAGCCTGGAAGAGCGGATCGCCAACACCGATGCCGGCGCGATCACGTCGATTCAAGCGGTCTATGTTCCCGCCGACGATTTCACCGACCCTGCGGCCGTGCATACGTTTTCGCACCTGTCCGCGTCGATCGTGCTGTCGCGCAAACGAGCCAGCGAAGGGTTGTTTCCAGCGATCGAACCCCTGCAATCGAATTCCAAAATGGCCACGCCGAGCATCGTGGGTCAAAGGCACTACGAGTTGGCTCAGAAGATTCGTCGCACACTGGCCCAGTACGCCGACTTGAAGGATATCATCGCGATGCTTGGCCTGGAACAACTGTCGCCAGACGATCGCAATGTCGTCGGTCGCGCACGCCGCTTGGAGCGATTTTTGACGCAGCCCTTCTTTACGACGGAACAATTCACGGGACTAAAAGGAAAACTGGTCAGTCTCAAAGATGCGTTGGATGGATGCGAGCGGATTCTCAACGATGAATTCAAAGACGTTGACGAAGGGGATCTGTACATGATCGGGAGCATCGACGAAGCGAAGGAAAAATCAAAATCAAAATCAGAGGCAATGGAAGAACAAGTTGTCTGATTTCATGCATCTGAAGATTCTGTTGCCTTTCCAGGTCTTCACGGACCAGACGGAAGTCGTGCGGATCGTCGCAGAAACGCACCACGGATCATTCGGCTTTTGGCCACATCGTCTCGATTGTGTGGCATCACTCGTACCCGGAGTACTGGTTTACGAAACCGAAGGTGGGGACGAAGTTTATACGGCGATCGACGAAGGGGTGTTGGTCAAGTTCGGTCTCGATGTCCTGATCTCAGTTCGTAACGCCATCGCCGGATCGGACCTTGGCCACTTGCAAGCGGAAGTCAAGAAGGAGTTTTTGACGCTGGAAGAACAGCAGCAAAGCGTACGGGCGACGATGGCGAAACTGGAAACGAACGTCGTTCGGAAGTTGGTGGAGATGCATCATGATTGATCCTGTTGATTTTCAAGAACAACTTGACGCGAAGGTGAAACGGAAACTGAAATCCCAACGTTCATCGAATCAAGGCGTTTGGTTTGGTCTGGGCATGATGGGTCTGATCGGTTGGTCGGTGGTTGTTCCCACGCTGTTGGGTGCCGCAATCGGTGCCTGGTTGGATCGCAATCACACGGCCAGTCACTCGTGGACATTGACGCTGATGATCGCCGGTTTGGTGATCGGCTGCTGGAGTGCCTGGCAATGGGTGGCGAAGGAAGACAAAGCAATACGAGACCAACAGGAGGAGAACGATGAATAATGAACTGGTTCTATTGATGGCGTGCGGCGCGGGAATGCTGCTGGGCGGCTTTTTCTTTGGCGGGCTATGGTGGACCGTTGGCAAGTGCTTGACGTCACCGCATCCGGCACCATGGATGCTGGCCAGTGGACTGGTTCGGATGAGTGTCACGCTAACCGGATTCTATTTTGTGAGTGGTGGGCAGTGGCAACGCCTGATAGCGTGCTTGGTGGGGTTCATCACTGCCCGTCTCATCGTGACTTGGCAAACGCGTCATCGGGATCCGTCGGTCGTCGTGGACGAGGCAACGAGTCCATTCCGTCAATCTCACGCAGGACTCGTGGCTTCGTCCACGACAGCATTCGCTGAGTCAGGTTACCAAAAACAGGAGACCAACCATGCGTCTTAGTCCTGACGGACTGATCTTTTGGCAATACGGATGGTTCCATCTCAACGCCACGATCGTTTTCACTTGGGCCATCATGTTGGTCATGGGAATCGGTGCGAACCTGATCACGCGGCGGCTGACCACCGAGCATGAACGCAGTCGCTGGCAGAACTTTGTCGAAATCATCCTCGTTGCGATCCAGCAGCAGATCTCCGACATCGGACTCAAACAACCTCGCAAGTATTTGGGGTTCTTGGGCACGCTGTTTTTGTTCATCGCCGTTGCCAGTTTGTGTACGGTCATTCCGGGCTACGAGCCGCCGACCGGTTCGCTGTCGACCACCGTCGCGCTCGCGTTGTGCGTGTTTGTGGCGGTTCCGATGTTCGGGATCCAATCGCAGGGCCTGGGCGGTTATTTGAAAACGTACATCGAGCCCACGTTCATCATGCTGCCGTTCAACCTGATCAGCGAGGCGTCACGGACGCTGGCGTTGGCTGTACGTCTGTTCGGAAACATGATGAGCGGAGCGATGATCATCGCCATTCTGCTGACCATCACACCTTTGCTGTTTCCCATCCTGATGACCGCCCTCGGGCTGCTGACCGGAATGGTCCAGGCCTACATCTTCAGCATTCTCGCGGCGGTCTACATCGCGGCGGCAACACGTAGCTCGACGGTCCCACGCCGGGGATCCGACAATCCAAACACGGTGGACGACCACCGTGCCACATCAACCTAGAAAGGGAAAATTATGGATAGCATGACATCCATCGCGATCGCCTCCATCGTGATCGCGGGCATCACCACTAGTTTCGGTTGCTTGGGGCCTGCATTCGCCGAGGGGAAAGCGGTCGCGACGGCGCTGACGGCTTTGGCACAACAGCCCGATGCGTCGTCCACCATCACTCGGACATTATTCGTCGGACTGGCGATGATCGAATCGACGGCGATTTACTGCTTCGTCGTTTCGATGATCTTGATTTTCGCCAACCCGTTTTGGAACCACGTCATCTCGCAAAGCGTGGGGCAATAACTCGATGCTCATCGACTGGTTTACCGTCGTCGCTCAGGTCGTCAACTTTCTGATCCTCGTGTGGGTGATGAAGCGATATCTCTATCGCCCGATTCTGCACGCCATTGATGAGCGCGAGAAAAAGATCGCAGCGGAACTGGCGGACGCTGACGCAAAACGTACCGAGGCAAAAAAAGAACGCGACGAATTTTCGCAAAAGAATTCGGTCCTTGATCAACAACGCACGGACTTAATCAGCAAGGCAACCAGTGAAGCCGAAATGTTGAAAGATCGACTGGTCAAGGAAGCGCGTCTAGCAGCGGACGAGGTCACGGCCAAGCGTCAAGAGTCCATGAAGACTGATGCTCGAAATCTGAATGAAGCATTGATTCAACGTGCCCAACAAGAAGTGTTCGCGATCTCCCGCAAGACACTCACCGACTTGGCGGATGCGAGCTTGGAGGAACGCGTCAGCGTAAAATTCATCGAGCGATTGAGAGACATGGATCCGGGTGCGAAGGCGGAGTTGGCCGAAGGCGTCACGTCTGCCGCTGAGCCTGCCGTCATCCGCAGTGCCTTTCCGCTCTCGGTCGAACAACGCAGTGCGATCCAGCAAGCGATCGACGAAACCTTTGCGGCGGATGTGAACACCCGATTTGAAACTACAACCGAGATTATCATCGGCATCGAACTGACCGCTGGCGGGAAGAAACTGGCGTGGAGTATCGCAGACTATTTAACGTCGCTGGAAACCAGCGTCGCTGAATTATTGCATGTCGAGGTTCCTGCATGAACAACGAACCTGAAACCCTGGAAAGGGTCTTCGAGCACGCACTGAGTCAAATCACGCACGCGCGAGACGTCTTCATACCTCAACTGACGTTGCAAGAGGTCGGAACGATCACCAGTCTCGCCACAGGAATCGCCAAAGTTTCCGGTCTACCCAACGTGGGCTACGAAGAATTGGTTCGATTTCCAGGTGACCTGTTCGGCATCGCCTTCAATGTCGACGAAGACGAAATCGGCGTCGTGCTATTGGGGGATTACTCGCAGTTGCGTGCCGGTGACGAAGTAAATCGAACACGCCGGGTGATGGACGTTGCGGTGGGAGATGCGTTGCTGGGGCGAGTCATTGATCCACTTGGACGGCCCCTGGACGGCGAGGGATCGGTTCAATGCGGCGAGCGTCTTCCGATCGAACGAACCGCACCGCCGATCATGGATCGTTCTCCCGTGACCGTGCCATTGCAGACCGGGATTAAAGTCATCGACGCGCTGATTCCGATCGGGCGGGGCCAGCGGGAGTTGATCCTCGGTGATCGGCAGACGGGCAAGACCGCCATTGCGCTCGACACGATCATCAACCAACGCGGTCGAGACATGGTTTGCGTCTACTGCGCGATTGGCCAGCGGGCCTCTGCGGTGGCCAAAGCGGTCGCGGTGTTGAAGGAGAACAACGCATTGAAATACACCGTGGTGGTCGTTACCGAAGGAAACGATCCGCCCGGCCTGGAATACATTGCACCTTATGCGGCAACCAGCATCGCGGAACACTTCATGGAGCAAGGTCGCGATGTGTTGGTTGTTTACGATGATTTAACACAACACGCCCGTGCCTATCGGGAGCTGTCCCTGTTACTGCGTCGACCGCCGGGCCGGGAAGCCTTTCCAGGCGACATTTTCTACATTCACTCGCGATTGTTGGAGCGGTCGACACATCTGCGAGATGATTTGGGGGGCGGTTCACTGACAGCGCTACCGATCATTGAAACGGAAGCTCAGAATATTTCGGCGTACATTCCAACGAACCTGATTTCGATCACCGACGGACAGATTTATCTATCGCCGTCGCTATTTGAGCTGGGTGTCCTGCCCGCTGTTGATGTCGGAAAATCGGTTTCGCGTGTCGGTGGCAAAGCACAAAGAGCAACCTTTCGATCCGTCGCGGGCGATTTAAAACTGGCTTATGCGCAGTTTGTAGAACTCGAGTCGTTCGCTCGTTTTGGTGCTCGAATGGATGAGAGCACTCGAAAAACTATCACGCATGGCAAGCGCATCCGGGCCTGTCTGAAGCAGCCTGAATCATCGCCGGTGTCGGTCCCCGGGCAAGTCGCAATTCTTTTGGCACTCAGCAACGGACTGTTCGATGCCGTGCCACTGGAGCGGATGATCGAGGCCCAGCAATCGGTAAAGGAAGCGGCAGAAAACTTGCCAATGGATCTCCGCGAGCGGTTGGATACGGCGGCGAAGTTCCGTCACGAGGACCAGCAAGCGATCGTCGAGATGGCTCGGAAGACACTTGAAGAATTTTGAACAGGAGTAAACCGAGGGAACAGAGATTCAGGAACGACAAATCAATAACGGAGGTAGTGAACGAGGCAACGAGTCCCTCCGCGATAGGACTCGTTGCCTCGTCCACTACGATTGCAACCACAAGGAATCATCATGAGCGACAGCATGGCTCACCTGCGGCGGAAAATCAGCACCGCTGGCGATCTGCAATCGGTCGTCCGCACAATGAAAGCGATGGCGGCATCGAGCGTCGAGCAATACGAGCGATCGGTGCTGGCGTTGCATGACTATTACCACACGGTTGAACTGGGGTTAAGTGCTTGCTTTCGCAACCGTACGATCGCGGAAGTGCAACCGCAAGCACCTCGCCCAAAATCTGAAACGATTTCAGCGATCGTGTTCGGTTCCGACCAAGGTTTGGTTGGCCGGTTCAACGACGTGGTCGCTGACTACGCCATCAAGACGCTTTCAGAGTTGCCTGGCAAACCGGAAATCTGGTCGGTGGGCGAACGTGTTCACGATCGTTTGGCAGATTCCGGCACGCAGCCCAAGGGACCGTTTCCAGTGCCTAATTCCGTGAAGGGCATTGCGCCACTCGTTGGACGAATTCAAGTCGAAACGATCACCCGGCAAATGGAAAACAACTCAACCACTGTCTACCTGTTTCACAACCGCCCTCAACCTGGATCGTTGTATGAACCGGTCGCTCAACGGATGCTGCCACTCGATTCGCAATGGCAGGAACGTCTGACTAAGCTCCCTTGGCCGACCCAGAAACTGCCTGAAATTTTGAATAGCGAATCAGCCAGCGAAACCGAGATTCTGCAATCGCTGTTTCACGAGTACCTGTTCATCTCATTGTTCCGCGCGTGCGCCGAATCGCTGGCTAGTGAGAACGCCAGCCGCCTTACCGCCATGCAGCGAGCGGACAAGAACATCGACGAATTGCTGGAGACGTTGCACACCACGTTCCATCGCCAGCGTCAGGCCAGTATCGACGAGGAACTGTTCGATGTCGTCTCCGGATTTGAGGCATTGTCGAGCAAGCGACCAGCCTCCACCGGAAAACAAACGTAGCGGAAAGGCGCAAGCCTTCCGGCAACGCAAAACGCTTCGAATTCATGCGATGTGACCACCTCACGTCGTTGACCTCTGCAATCAGAGAGCGAAGCGTCGACAACGTTTGATTCAGGTAGGCATCATGCGCTCGTTCGCGTCGTCAATCTTGGCGATTTTCCCCAGCAACATTGTCACCAACAGCAATGAATCCTCGATTGCGTGCACGGCATGAGGCTGGCCAGGAGCAAGGAACAGCATTCTGCCCGTGGTGTGTTTCCGCGTTTGTCTTTGGGGTTTGAACTGGACTTTTCATTCGAATTACTGAAGTGTAATTTCAAGGGGGGCTTGGTGCTCGGCAACTTCCTTGCCGACCGGCATCACGAACCAAAGGATCTCCAACGCATCCGTTTCTGCGAGCGCCCGTGTCTTTGTGTTAGATAACGTGCCCCTTGCGCGGTCGTACATCAATCACGGTGTCAGGTGATGCGTGCGTCACGGCCATGGCGAGAATTTTCAAGTAGGTCGAGAAACGGATTTGACATTCAATACTTCCACAATTCCGCAACATCCACAATCGCTCGGTTGACCAAATCCCGTGGCGAAAACAACCACGGATTCCCGCTACGAATACCAATGCGTGTCGCCGTGGTGAAATCCGCCATGTCGATTGAGGGATTCTCTCGATGCTCGTGTTGCTTTGGCAAGCCTACGGTTGGATATCTCGTAACGGTTTTCGATCAAAGGCCGTTGCGACACGACCTTACGTAGGACCTGTCCTGCCACGCATTATTTTCACGGGGATCAAACATGACTCCTTCAAAACTCGACGACAAACTCGACGACAAAGGCGATGGCGAGGTTCCTGAGAGAAAACGTGGCAAGGGCGAGAACATGAGCTTGGGAGAACGCTCGACGACGATGGGACTCGGCGTGGTCGGATTCAGCTATTTCGCCGTATTGCTGATCATGATGGGCGGGATCGCTGTTCGGTTTTTCGTATGATCTCACGCCCTGCTTACATTGAAACCAACCAACGAAAAAAGGAATCACCCATGCACGCTGCTTGTCTCGTCGCTGAATTTGATAATCACACGACAGTGGAGATTGCCGTCGAAGTGCTTCGCAAATCGAACTTTCACCCGGACGCAATTTCCATCGTCTGGAAGGGGCACGAGGCAGCACTTGAGAAAATTGGACGCCAACAAGATCATTCCGAAAACGATATTCCACGTGGGTTGTTCGCGATGGCCAACCACTTTGGCATCCGTGCTCACGACGCTGCTCATTACGAGGCTCGCATTCTTGAAGGAGCCGTCATAGCCATTATCACCAGCACCCCGCCGCGACTGGACGAAGCGCAAGTCGTCATGAAGACCACGGGCCCGGAATGCTTGAAGCGATTCGGAATTCATGACGAGGCGAAATCGTAGTCCTTCGGGTTATCAGCCGGTTCGGGTAATTCATTACGTGTAACCCCATTAGCCGTTTGGGCGTTAGCCCCGGTTCAACGTGAGAACCGTGGCTAACGCCAAAACGGCTAATACACCGAAACACTTTCCCGAACCTGCACAATTCAACATCGCCTAACGCACTCAAAATATGGAGAGAAGACTCATGACTAAATTTGATGAACACAAAACATCCAGACAGGACGGATTGAACGATCTGTTCGATAATATTCGGATGAAGTTCAGGCAGTTCAAACTAAGTTCCGCTGTGATAATTATCGCAGCATCCGTAGTACTGTGGACCTTCTGGACAGCCTGGTTTACCGTCCAACCGGAAGAGACCGGGATCGTGCAGCGGTTCGGAAAAGTTATGCGGACCGCCAATCCCGGCCTGCATTTCAAGATCCCGTTGGGTATTGAAACGGCTCGTATGGTGCCCACCGCCCGCGTGCTCAAAGAGGAGTTTGGCTTCCGGACCGTGGCCAGTGAGCCCGGCCAGAAAACGCGATATGAACCGGGTGATGCGTACATGGATGAGTCGTTGATGTTGACCGGCGATCTGAACGTAATTGATGTTCAGTGGATCATCCAATACCGCATTGAAGATCCGTTACGCTACCTCTTCAAAGTTCGCGATACACCGAAAACAATCCGCGATACCACCGAGGCGGTGATGCGCCGGGCGGTCGGCAATCGACTTGGCAGCGACGTGTTGACGACCGGACGGGTAGCGGTATCCGTCGAAGCAAAAGAGGAGATCCAACAAATCCTATCGGGCTACGAGATCGGCGTGCGACTGGTGACCCTGGAACTTCAGGATGTCACCCCACCGGACACAGTCAAACCGGCGTTCAATGAGGTCAATGAGTCGCGTCAGGATAAGGAACAGACCATCAATATGGCGGAGGAGCAAAAAAACCGCGAGATTCCAAAGGCTCGCGGAGTGGCGACGCAGAGTATCAGCGAAGCTGAGGGATACGCCCTCGAACGCGTGAATCGGGCAGAGGGAGAAGCCGCCCGTTTCGAATCGATCGTGACCGAGTATCTAAAAGCGCCGCAGGTCACGCGCCGACGTTTGTATCTGGAGGCCATGACCAGCCTGTTGGCTGAGACGAATGGGCTCTACATCGTCGATGAGGATCAGCAAGCCATGGTCCCTTGGCTCTCGGTAGAGTCGGGGACACAACCAGCAACCCAAGGGAATAGACAACCATGAAACGCTATCTAAAAATTACGCTAATCGTTTTCGCAGGCGTACTCTCGCTCGGACTTTTCAGTTCCCTGTACACGTTGGAAGAGGGCTTCCAAGCCGTTGTTGTGCAGTTCGGCAGGCCGGTCGGGGAAACGGTGACCGAACCGGGCCTGCACGTGAAATTGCCGTTCGTGCAAAAGATTCTACGGTTCGAAAAACGTCTGCTATTCTGGGACGGGGACCCGAATCAGATTCCCACCAAGGGGCGAGAATTTATCTGGGTGGACACGACAGCGCGTTGGCGGATCTCCGATGCAAAACGATTCCTTGAGAACGTGGCTAGTGAAGAAGGCGCTCAGTCCCGTCTAAATGATATTCTCGATTCTGTGGTGCGCGATCAAGTGTCGAGCAGCGAGTTAGTCGAACTGGTCCGTAGTGCATCGTGGATAATTCCCGACGATGACGTATTAAAGGACGTTCCGAAGCAGCAGGAGGAAGAACTCAAACGAGAGATTGCCCGCGGCAGGGAGCAGATCACCCGTACGATCCTGGCGGAAGCTCAAAAGATCATCCCGCAATACGGTATCGAACTGGTGGACGTGCGAATCAAGCGACTTGACTACGTGGAGAGCGTTCGCGAGAAAGTTTATGAACGAATGATCTCCGAACGTAAACGCATCGCCGCACAGTTTCGATCGGAGGGAGAAGGGCTTAGCGCAGAGATTCTCGGAACGATGGAAAAAGAACTGAGCTTAATACGTTCCACTGCCTACCGACAGGTACAAGAGATTCAGGGCAAGGCCGACGCGGATGCAACGCAAATCTACGCTCAAGCGTACAATCGCGATCCTGAATTCTACGCCTTCCTACGCACCCTTGAGAGCTACAAAGAGAGCGCGAATCCGAATTCCGTCATGCTTCTGACTACAAAAAGTGATTTTTATCGCTATATCAAAAGCGCGACACCACTGATCCCGGCACCGCCGGAACCGGATACATCGGGCCCGATTTTATCTGCAGCGGCGCAATGAACTGCAAAGAAAAGAACGCCGAAGTGATTTCTCGATGGGCGTCATGTCTTCCCGATGAGCGACAAGTTTTTTGGTGATAAGCAGGTTCGGGAAAGTGTTTCAGTGTATTCGCCGTTTTGGCGTTTTGGCGTTAGCCACGGTTCTCGCGTTGAACCGGGGCTAACGCCCAAACGGCTAATCAAGTTATACGCAATGAATTACCCGAACCTGCTTAAAAGCCTAGCTCACTGTACATCGCCGTGCATCGTGTTGGGCAATGTCGCCCACTCTTGAATGTCTCGACTCACTTCAATGCGTCTTTTCCATTTCACCAGGGATACCCATGGCAAGACGACCCGACACAATAACCTGTACCGAGCCGTCGCGTTTTCGGCTGCCATCGACGAAGACAAAAGTGTCTCTTCTTTCTACGCCTAGAATTGGAGATGGACGTCGAGACTTTCGGAATTGTCACGCTGATCAAAGTGGTCGGTGTGCTCGCGATAGGAACCTTCATCGTCGCGACGTCATGCTTCATTTGGCCAGTCCTTGGAGCGGCAGCGAATGCTCTGTTCGTTATCGCGATTCTGATCCAAACGCCGTTCTTGCCGCTCTATTTTAGCGAATTCTAGCGCGACGAGCTCACCAAGCTGAAGCAAGAACGAAAACTGCTGTAGCGAAACTCGCCAGAATTTGGATTTCGCTGGAACTATCCAATGTCTGGCGATTTCGGCTACGAACGCCTTAGCTTAGCAACCCGGGATCAATAACTGGCGTATTGGATCTTGTTAAAGATCCCTCCAGGGCTAGATCTTTAACAAGATCCACTACGGTAGTTTGTCACTTATTGACCCCGCGTTGCTTACGCCAAAGGAATTACAGCTACATTGCTTCGCGTCGGATCAGATCAGATCAGATCAACCAACCAACCCATCGACCGATGTGAATTTGCCAATGACGCTGGATCGAGGAAACATCAATTTGGGGATCGAGCCCTCTCCCACTCGTTTGTCAAGAACCACGTGCCACGCGATGAACTGATCAGGAACGCCCGAAACTCATTCAGCAGCCAATTTCCCAGCGTCCACGGCGAGCTTCGACAAAACGCAGGACTCTTGGTAGTGCGGGCCAGTGTCTTGGATCGTCGGGTTGCAGTCGGAATTGAGCGGAATTCGCAACAAGACAAACGTGAAATCGTCGCCGAGTCGGTCCCGCGCACCGCGGATCGCCTTGAACTTTTCACAGCAAGTTGGGCAAGCATTGTCGAACCTTTTTGCCATGACGTACTTCGCATCGCTGGGACCAATGTATTGCCCATCAGCAGCTTTCAGCTCAATCGCGCGTCCTTGAACGGCGGTAACTCGTTCTGGCGATTGCTCAGCCTGCGCTGAATCGGCCGAGACAACGCCGATGGCAAGTGAGTTTGGCAAAGCAAACAAGTGTGCCATTCCAAGATCGCTCGGCAACTTGACGTTGCTGGTCACCGGAGCGTCAAACTCAAATGCGTCCATCCCCTCGATGGCGGGAGAATCGAAACGCTCAACCTCGAACGTCGCTGGTGGACGGGTAAGAGGTTGACCCGCAACCAAAACCAACAACCCGGAAAAGCTGAGCGTTGCAACAGCCATCTCCGCATCAGATTGCACTCGATAGAGATAACACCGAACGCGGCAACACGATGGATGCACCATGGCTGAGGCGCTGAAGTGAATTCATCATGAGACTGGAAAGAATAGCCAGATGCTTGCGGCAGTGTGCATTGCCGCGCACCGTGCTGTGCAAAGATGCGCACGCTTGAATTCTGCCTCCCACTTCAATGCGTCATTTCCGTCGCTACTGAAATTCTCACGTCAACGGCGCGCCGAATGCAAAGCATATCAACGGTCACTTGACCGCATTTTCGAGTCACCCATTTAAGAAAACCAAGACATGTCCAAGAACCAGATCAAAACCAAAGACCACAACGACGCCCTGGTCGAAGTCGATCCGATGACCGAGCTTTCCCAATTCCGATCGAACTTTGATCGGATGCTCGGCGGAATGCGCTGCGGGCATTGGGAAGAAGCCTGGAACGCCGGTTGGGGATGCGATGTGAAAGATAGCGATGCCGAAGTCGTCGTCCGAACCGAAGCTCCCGGTTTCGAGCCCGATGAGATCGAGGTGCAGGTATCCGGTAACCGTTTGATCCTGCAGGCGGAGCATAGAGTCAAAGCGGGCGAAGACAACATCCGAGCGAATTACAAGAACGGTGTCTTGGAAGTTCACCTGCCCAAGAGCGATGCGGTCACGCCCAAACGTGTTGCCGTGACCGCGAATTGATTGACTTCGGCTACCGCAGTTATTGGCATCGGTGGCTCTGCGTCGCAAAGCCTTCTTGACCTACATTACACGCACTTTAGGAAAACTCATGTCCACAACAACTCAGCCCGCACCGACACTGACGGCACACGAACTCTCGTTAACGGATTCTTATTGGCGGGCGGCCAACTATCTCTCGGTCGCTCAGATTTTTCTGTTGGACAATCCGCTGCTCAAGCGACCATTGGAGATGACGGATATCAAGCACATGTTGCTGGGGCACTGGGGTACGACGCCCGGTCAGAATTTCATTTACGCCCACCTGAACCGCGTGATCAAGAAATACGACCTCGACATGATCTATGTTTCCGGTCCGGGGCACGGCGGGCCGGCGGTCGTCGCGAACACCTATCTCGAAGGCACCTACAGCGAGATCTATCCCGACATCAGTCAGGATGAACCGGGGCTGCAAAAACTCTTCAAACAGTTCTCGTTCCCCGGGGGCATTCCCAGTCACGCATCGCCCGAATGTCCTGGCTCGATCCATGAAGGCGGTGAACTCGGTTATTCGCTCAGCCATTCGTTCGGGGCGGTGTTCGACAATCCCGATCTTGTCGTTGCTACCTGCGTCGGTGATGGCGAAGCGGAAACCGGGCCGCTCGCAACGGCGTGGCACTCGAACAAGTTTCTCAATCCGGTCACCGATGGGGCGGTGCTGCCGATCTTGCACTTGAATGGCTACAAGATCGCGAACCCGGCGGTGCTGGCTCGAATCGAGCCCGAAGAACTTGATCAATTGCTACGCGGCTGTGGTTGGACGCCTTACTACGTCGAAGGCGACGATCCTGAGTTGATGCACCGAGCGATGGCCGAGACGCTGGATGACGTGGTTCAGCAGATCCAACACATCCAGCATGAAGCACGCGAAGGCGGCAACACGACTCGACCACGCTGGCCCATGATCGTTCTGAAATCACCCAAGGGTTGGACTGGTCCCGAGGTTGTCGATGGCGTGCAAATCGAAGGCACCTTCCACGCGCACCAAGTGCCACTGGCCGTCGACGCCGATCATCCGGAGCACCTCAAGCTGCTGGAAGATTGGCTGCGAAGTTACCGGCCCGAAGAACTGTTCGATGACCAGGGCAGATTGAATTCGGAGTTGGCGGAGTTGGCTCCCACGGGCGACCGTCGCATGGGCGCGAACCCGAACGCCAACGGTGGAATGCTGTTGCGTGATCTGATCATGCCCGACTTCCGCGACCACGCCGTGGACGTGCCGTCGCCCGGAGCGGTGACGGCCGCCGACGCATACCAACTCGGTGTCTTCCTCCGCGACGTCGCCGAACTCAATCGCGAGCAACGCAACTTCCGCATCTTCGGCCCCGACGAAACACTCTCCAATCGGCTCGGCCCCGTCTTCGAGGTCACCAATCGGCAATGGGACGCTCGGACGCAGGCCAACGATGAGTTCCTCGCCACCGATGGCCGTGTCATGGAGATGCTCAGCGAGCATCAATGTCAGGGCTGGCTGGAAGGCTACTTGCTGACCGGACGTCACGGAATGTTCAACAGCTACGAAGCGTTCATCCACATCATCGACTCGATGTTCAACCAACACGCCAAGTGGTTGAAGGTGACCGCAGGCCTTCCATGGCGGCATCCGATCGCCTCGCTGAATTATCTGCTCGCCTCGCACGTGTGGCAGCAAATGCACAACGGCTTTACGCATCAAGATCCAGGATTCATCGACCACGTCGTCAACAAGAAAGCGTCGATCGTGCGCGTCTATCTGCCGCCGGACGCCAACTGCCTGCTCTCTGTTTGGGATCACTGCCAACGCAGTCGCGACTACGTCAACGTCGTGATCGCTGGAAAATACCCGGCACCGCAATGGCTGACGATGGACGAAGCGATCGAGCACTGCACCGCCGGCATCGGCGTCTGGCAATGGGCCAGCAACGACGGAGGCGACGAACCCGATGTGGTGATGGCGTGTTGCGGAGACGTCCCGACGCTGGAAATACTGGCCGCCGTCAGCATCCTGCGCGAGCATCTGCCCAGCCTGAAAATTCGCGTCGTCAACGTCGTCGACTTGATGCGATTGGAACCCTCAAGCGAACACCCACACGGTTTGAGCGACGATGATTTCGACGCTCTGTTCACGAAAGACAAACCGGTCATCTTCGCCTATCACGCCTACCCATGGCTGATTCACCGGATGACGTATCGTCGCACCAACCACCAAAACATCCATGTCCGCGGCTACAAAGAAGAAGGCACGATCACGACGCCGTTCGACATGACCGTACTGAACGATCTCGATCGTTTTCATTTGGTGATGGACACGATCGATCGAGTGCCCAAAACCGGCGATGCAGGTGTTCGCTTGAAAAAGCAATTGACGGCCAAGCTGATCGAGCATCGTCGGTACATCAACAAGCACGGCCAAGACATGCCGGAAATTCGCAACTGGAAATGGCCAACGACACCTCAGTGAGTTCTCGGCTTAACCCTTGTGGCCACGAACAGCTCTCCCTTCCGATGGACGAGGGCGTGCAAGCAGACACAAACTACGACCTCAACCATGCAGCAGGATCACGATCATGAACTCCGAACAGACTGACGAAGCGTTCCTTGCCGAAGGCTACACCCGGGCTCTGGCATTGCTTCGTGAATGCAGCAGCGAGGACGGATTTCTGGCCAGTCCCTCACAGCATGACAACTACCGCCGTGTGTGGGCTCGGGACGGAGTGATCATGGGGCTCGCCGCCCTGATGACGGGTGATCGCGAACTGGCTGGCAGCTTTCGTCACACCCTACTCACGTTGGCGCGTTACCAGGGGCCTCACGGTGAGATCCCGAGCAACGTCGACTCGGTGGCAGGACGTGTCAGCTATGGCGGCACAACCGGTCGGGTGGACGCGGATTTATGGTTCATCATCGGTTGTTGCCAATACTGGCAAGCCACCGGTGATGACGAATTCTTGCCGCTACCCGACTACGCCGTGAGCGATGTGGGCACCATCATCTACGAAATCCGCGGTGGCCAATGGTGTCCTTTGAAGGAATGGGCGGCCAGCGTTACCCCGACACGCCACCAAGTGCGATGCGATTCGCTTCTTGATGAAACGCACTCAGTTTAACGAGGAAAACATGGTGCTCACCGACGATAGTGGCAACGACCTACCGGCGCTGGACTCTGGCCTGCAGAATGTTTTGGTACGGAACGCCCACCCGGAAGTGCGCGAGGAGGCGTTGCACATCGTCCGGCAGAAGGGAGTTAAAAAACGCCTGTACATCGCACGTGGCAATTTCATGGGAATGAAAGGCAACGACGCGGCGGGCGTTTTGGATGGACTGGTACACTTCATGCCCTAAGTATCGCATTGGCTCACCCCTGGCACGTTCCGCAAGGATTCATCGGTGGTAGCGAACGATGGTGAGTTGGAGGTCAATTAGGTCTCCCCTTAAGCGACAATAAGAAATCCCTGCTACGAGTTTTCATCGGAAGCGTTGTTGGTCGTGAATTTCCCATTGTTCTTAGCTTTCTCCGCACTGTAGCGTGGGACGTTGTTCCGCGTATCGTCCGAGTGCGCACATGCGGGCAAGTCGACTTTGAATGCGCGCCGGAATGTCCGCATCGCCATAATTTCCGCCCACGATAGCGTTTGGCACCGCGATTGCTCCGCGAACAGTTTGCAAAGTGCGTGGCGAATAGTTTAGATGGGTGTGTTGCCCCAAAACGCCATGTTGAACTTTTACGAGAGTGACCTGATGTCTGTTGAACTGCACGAAGAAGCTGATGGAAAGATTCTGATCCTGAACCTGAGCGGCAAGCTCGCGAAGGAAGACTACGCGCTCTTCACCCCGGAAGTGGAACGGGTGGTGAAGGTCCACGGCAAAGTCCGAGTACTGGTCCGAATGCACGACTTTCATGGCTGGACCTTGAGTGCCGTCTGGGAAGATTCAAAATTCGGCTTGCACCACTTCTTGAATATCGAGCGGTTAGCTCTGGTCGGTGAGTCGCGGTGGGAGGCGGGAATGGCTGTGTTCTGCAAACCATTTACCAGGGCGACGGTCCGATACTTCGACGAGAGCAAGGCCGACGAGGCCACCACGTGGATTCGCGAAGGGATCGCGGAAGAGGCTCAAGCAACTTCGGCAACCTCCTGAAAAAGTTGAATTTGCCAAAGCGTTTTTCCATCAGATTCAAACGCAAGTAGCGACGGTCGACGACGTATCAACCGCCGCGAGCTTGCCCCACATCGAAAGGACACTCCATACTTCCCTTGATTTCGTGCTTCGTTCACCGTTGAGAGCTTTGTCCGATGAATGCGATGGCCTCAACCACGAACTCATGACAAACGCGAAATGGGAGCTTCATCGGAGCCTTGGCCTTTCGGTTTCTTACCAAAATAAGATTCAATCGGTCGCAACACGACCAAAACGACGACCGTCATCAACACGCTGGTGCAGGCCAACGAGTACTGGTCCAGTCCACACGCTGTCCCGACGGCTGCCGACAACCAAATCGTGGTCGCTGTGGTTAAGCCAGAGACGGCATGATCGTGGTGCGTTTTGAGGATGGTTCCCGCACCGATGAAGCCGACGCCGGCAGCGATGCCTTGAACAACGCGAGTCATTTCGGCGGCTGAATCGGCGGTCATCGTTTCGCAGGCGAGCACAAAGATCGCAGCCGAAAGGGAAACGAGCATGTGCGTGCGCAATCCCGCCGCATGTCCGCGAATCTGGCGTTCGAGCCCGACGACACCGCCCAATAGAACAGCCAGTCCGGTTGGCAATAGAAATTCAAAGTAGTTCATCTAATTCACTGCCTATTGTTTTGTTTGCCACCAGGACGACAACGGATCTCGCGTCGACCGTAATCGTTGGGTTCTCGATCAACTCAGTGGGTTTGCCATGGACAATGTCCTCAGGCGAGGGTTTTGAGGTATCCACGGCGACCTTCCATAATCCGATCGAGCCTTCTTGGATGCCGAACTTGATCTCCTCGTCGGCCGAGTTGATCATCACGTACAAGTCGGAGTCGTTCTGGCTTTTGTCGTGCAAACAGAACGCCAACTGTTTGGATTCAGAGGACAGGTCGACCAAGTGCCCCGTGCCGTACCACCGCACGTCGTCGCGCCAAAACCGTGAACGACTGATCGACGGATGTGCCTTGCGAAACGCGATCATGTTGCGGATGAACTGGTGGATATCCTCGTGTTCGGCCAGCCGATCCCAGTCCAGCCAACTCGTTTCGTTGTCTTGGTTGTACGGGTTGTTGTTGCCTCCCTGCGTCTGCAAGAACTCGTCGCCCATGCGGAACATCGGCGTGCCGTTGGAGAGCAATATCAAACAAATGAAGTTCTTGACCTGCTGTTTGCGAAGCCGCATCACCTCTGGCGTCATGCCGTCGTCGCCTTCCCATCCGCAGTTCCAACTGAACTCGTTCGCTCCGTCGCAGTTGTTGTGCCCATTGGCCCAGTTGCGTTTGTCGTTGTACGCGGTCAGGTCATAGAGCGTGCTGCCATCGTGCGAAGTGATGAAATTGACGCTCAAAGATGGCTGCAGCGCATGCGGCAGGTCGTCAGGGAATAGATCGCAGCTTCCATACAGTCGCGTCATCAAGTCAGGAACCATGCCGGCATCACCACGAACGAATCGTTGCAGCGTGTCGCGAAAATGAGCGTTCCACTGCATCCAGCGTTGACCGGGAAACTTTTGCCCGAGCTGAAATTCGCCGTCGGCGTCCCACGGTTCCGCAATCATACGATCGTCACTCAGATCGGCGTCGGTACCGATCTCGCTAATGATCGGCGGGTCGTCCAGGTTGATTGAACCGTCGCTATTGCGTGTGAACACCGAAGCAAGATCGAATCGGAATCCATCGACGTGCATGTGTGCGTCCCAAAACCGGAGACTATCGACAATCATCCGCCGGACGGCCCGGTTGGCCGTATGGAGCGTGTTGCCGGTTCCACTGTAGTTGGCGTACGGCGATTTTGCGTCGCCGGTCATCATGTAAGCCGAACTGCTATCGATGCCTTTCCAACTGTAAATCGGTCCCCGGCCATCGCCCTCGCAGGTGTGGTTGAAAACGACGTCCAGAATGACTTCGATGCCTGCAGCGTGCAGAGCCTTTACCATCGTGCAAAACTCTTCGCGTTGCAAACACGAAAGCGGGTCGGTCGCGTAGGCGTGATGCGGTGCAAAGAAGTTCAGCGGCATGTAGCCCCAGTAATTATCGTCATCGGGGTCAAACTGAAAGACTGGCATCAGTTCCACCGCCGTGATTCCCAGGTCCACCAGGTAAGGGATTTTGTCAACGACCCCCAGGAACGTTCCGCGATTGCGTTCAGGCACGCCGGAGTTGGCGTTCATCGTGAATCCACGAACGTGCATTTCATAGATGACAAGATCGTGCCCATGTCGCGGCGACCGGTCATCTTGCCAATCAAAATCTGAAGCTTGATTCGGCAATATTCCCAGTGGAGCCTGGCCGGCATTGGAACCGGGACGGCAAGCGGCCTCGCGCGAGAACGCCTCGGGAAAAAAGACGCCGGGAGCGTAGGGGTCGAGCAGGATCTTCTCAAAATCGAAGTCGTGGAAATCGAATCCGCCTTGGGGTGCCGGACCATCAACGCGGTAACCGTAGTAAGCCCAATCGCCATCACTGGAGATATCACTGGAAATCGGAACACAGCAGTGCCACACCGGCCCCGATTTATTGCACAAATAGTCGAGCGTGATTTCACGATCGGGATGAACGAGATCGCTCAGCGAATACAACAGCAAATGTACGGCGGTCGCGTGACGCGAGTAGAGCGCGAAGTTCAGCGCCGAATTTTCGGCATTGCAGGTCACCCCGATCGGGAACGGTGAACCTTCGGCACGCTCCCATTCGTTCATGGTTCGTGGCCTTCGATCGGGGTTTGTTCCATGACACAAAAACCCTGGCTCCCTTCTCCCCCGGCTTTGCGGGGGAGAAGGGTTGGGGATGAGGGGGCGGCATACTGTATGTCGCCGCACTCGCCAAGTATCGCGGTTTCGTGTAGGTCCCTCACCCCCGGCCCCTCTCCCCGAAGCGGGGCGAGGGGAGCCAGACTCGTCATGATGGATCTTGCAAACGTAGCGTTGTCCCTACACATGTTGGATCGCTACTTTCAGACGCTGATCGCAACCAGGAAGCTCGCGCCACGGGTCGATGTGGTAGGCCTTGATCAAGTACTCGTACACCATCCGCTGGGTGTTGAAGAACGAGCCATTGAGCGCGATCGCGTGCCGCATCACGTCGATGAAATCGGATCGCCGGTGGTAGAACATCGGCACGACGGATTGCTCCAACTTTGCGTACAACGATTCGCCGTTCGCTCCATGGACTTGGTTGCTTCGCTGCCCAATCGCCCAACCCGTAACACCTTCCAAACAGCCCTCGATCCACCATCCGTCCAGAACGCTCAGCGAGGGCACGCCGTTCAACGCTGCTTTCATCCCACTGGTTCCTGAGGCCTCCTTGGGCGGTTCGGGCGTATTCAACCAAACGTCAACGCCGGAAGTCATTAAACGCCCCAGTTTCATGTCATAGTTGGGCAAGAAGACGACCGGAACGTCATCACCGAGTTGCCGCGCGTACTGGGTGATTTCCGCGATGACCGATTTGCCTTGATCGTCATTCGGGTGTGCTTTGCCGGCAAACACGATTTGGATGCCACCGGACTCGCGACTGATTCGCCTGAGTCGATCAAGATCGCTGAACACGAGCGCCGCCCGTTTGTAACCGGCCGCACGACGGCCGAACCCCAACGTCAACACATCGGCGTCCAAGCCCGCGTTGGTTTCGCGGTTGACATACTCAATTAACTGTCGTTTCGTCGCTTGGTGGGCCGTCCAGAGATCGTTGTCGGAGATGGAGAGAGCATACCGGAGGCTGAAATTGTCGCGACGCCATCCGTCGATGAGTCGGTCGTAGAGAGTCGCGAAGGCGGGCGAAATCCAGGTCGCCGCGTGAACTCCGTTGGTGATCGCGTCGATCTTGTATTCCGCAAACATGTGCTGCGAAATCTCGCTGTGCTTCTTGGCAACGCCGTTGACGAATCCGCTCAATGCCAACGCAAGGTAGGTCATGTTCAATTCGCCGGCGTGACACAACGAGTCCGATATCCCACACGCTTCTCGCGATCCAAGCACCCGGTCGGCCAGTTGCAAATCGAACTTGTCATGACCCGCCGGGACCGGCGTATGCGTGGTGAAAACGCACTGCGAGCGAACCGCCGCCACGTCATCGCTGGTCAAGCTGTCGCGACCGGCCGCGATCCGGTGCTCTCGCAACAACTCCAGCGTCAACAAAGCCGCGTGGCCCTCGTTCATGTGAAAACGTTCGATGGCTTCATGGCCGAGCGCTCGCAAGATGCGTACGCCACCGATGCCCAGCAAGACTTCTTGGCACAATCGGTAGCGATGATCGCCACCGTAGAGTCGGTCGGTCAGAACACGATCCTCGTCGGCGTTTTCAGGCAAATCGGCGTCGAGGAAATAGACGGGAACGATGGGACGCTCGGTGTCGACCAAGTTGTCCGCAACGACTTCCGTTGCGGCAACGTCGTACCGCCACGCTTTTAACGTTACTTTGCGATTCTCAATCCTAACCGTCGTCGTGATCCCCGTATCGACGAGGAAATCATCGACCGCCCAGTGTACGGGCTCTTCGGATTGTCGTCCCTGATTGTCGAGTCGTTGGTAAAAATACCCATGCCGCGCCAACAGCGTGACGGCGACCATCGGAATGTGTTGGTCCGCAGCGGATCGAATCGTATCACCGGCCAACATCCCCAGTCCGCCCGAATAGGTCGGAACATCAGGATCGACCGCGATCTCCATCGAGAAGTAAGCAACGCGAGGTTCAGGGTTCATCGTGCGTTTCTATTTTTGGAAGGAATGTGTTTCGGACACCTGCGAAGAAAAGCAAACCCCGGACCAAACGGCGTAAGCTTCCCGTTTGCGACCAGTTTCCCTTCACAATCCGGATGCCTACGCCATCAAGAGTGTGCGGACGCGCAGGTGTTGTCCGCATGGGCGCACCGATCGATCCGAATCAACGGTCTCAATATTCCGTCTTCTTTCGTTTCCATCATCTGCAACCTCCTGTCCACTTCGCCGAAGTCGAATTGATGCATGGTCAGTGGCGACGCACTCAAACGGCCTCCAAGATTTAATTTGAGTTGAAGATAAGCAGGTTCGGGTAATACAATTCGTAGAACCCCATTAGCCGTTTGGGCGTTAGCCCCGGTTCAACGCGAGAACCATGGCTAACGCCAAAACGGCTAGCTTAAAGGCAAACCAAGCGATTTACGGGCAAACCCATACGAAGTGGCGCTGTCCAGTTAGCGACAGCGAAACAACAAGACGCGTTATTTGGTAGGTGTGGCGGTGTAGTTCAATCGCGGCAAAAACTGAGAGGATTCAATCGGCATTCGTTCCATAAATTCTTCGGTTGCTTTGCGTTTTAATTCATACGCCCGCTCGATTATGTGAACGGTTGTGCTCAGCCCGGTTTTGGTTCGCGTCTTCCGTATCAGTTCGGCTGCATATTGCAGCCGATCGCATCATCATGCCACTGCAAGTACGTCCGACCTGTGAGAAGAAACGACGTTCAATCGGATTGTACTTGCGGCAATAAGGTGGATAGTGCGCCACTTGGATCGGCAGGCCAATTCGTGTGGCGAGGGCTGATAGGTCTTGCTTGTATATCCAGTAGCGTGAGCTGTTACTGCCTCCAGCATCTGGCTCGGACTACACAAGTGATTCGTAAGAATTCGGGTTCATCCGACGGAAGCGTGCGCCGACCCCAGGATCGAGGTTTTTCAAGGCATGTCTGCCGTGTCCAATGATTGGATGAAAAATCGTCCTCGGTGAACCGAAATCCGCCGAAATCCGCCGAGGACCGTCGGCACCATGGGCGCACCGCGTTTGCAGGAAGACGCTGGCGACCGAGATCTCCCTTGTCGAGTGGCACCTCTGCAGAGCTCGACTGCGTTTGTTCCGGCTTACCTAGTCCACCAGCATCCACACTCAGGCACCAATCTCGTTGGACACGGGAGTCATGCCTGGAAAACCTCCGGCGCACGCTGCCGCCGGATGAACCAGTTCTTTTGACTTGTCAGGTTGATCGTACTGGCCACGTTCCTATCGATAGGTCTCACGCGGTTCATCGCGCTCATGAAGGACCATCACGGTGTCTGGCTTCCCGCTCTGCTTTCGCGAAACGCGGAACGATTAAAGTCTAGCCAATCCTAGTTGCTTTTTGTCGCCAAATTGCGTCTGATTTGCGACAGCGATGTCAATCGTTCTTCGCTCCACCAGGCGCCCGAAGGCAAGTGCGTGAACGCATCTGCCAACGAAGGATGACACGACGAGATGTCAGCACTTTGAAGACCTATCTTAACGGGTTACGAGTTCTCCCCGTCAGTCAGTTGTTATTTCTTCCTGGTGTTTCCAATTGGGGGCAGATTCGGGGCGGCAGATCTGGGGCCAAGTTCGAAGGGGGAGAAAAAAGGGGGGGGGACAGAAAAATATCGTCGGACGGAAGTGGACTATTTTTCTGCCTTCATCTTTCTGCCCCCTTCTCTCCAGAAGACCCTTCGGCACACGAAAGCGTGCTCTGCTTTGATCAGCCTCGCCAATAAGTGGGTGGCCCCCTGTTTGCGGCCCCCTCTCCCCCCCTGTTTCGCCTCGCCCCTGTTTCGCCCCGAGTCTCCGGACAGATTCGTCGCCCGTTCTCAGGCGGCGAGGACGTTGCTTCCGCCGGGGCAAGCCCGATGGCGGAGAGCGATGGGTCTGGGTTCGATTCATGGTCGCCGTCCAGTTGTCGCTCCGACCGGGGCAAGCCGGGCGGAAGCGGGTGTGCAATGTCGCTGCTGCGCTGTCGGTTCGGAGAACCAAGCGACATTCGTTGTTCCAACGGTCCTTCGTGCCGAGCAGAACGTTGGATGAGGAATCGGCGAAAAAATGACTGCTGCTCGGTTTTGGAAACTCCCTCCCCTTCGTCGTTCCTCTTCGGTATATACTGTTGACGTTACGCGATGCATGTCCGTAATCCGTCCTGATCGGATCCATGGACACCCGCCCCTTTCTGACCGTCAATCCCGAGGAAGATCGATCATGCTCAACCGTCGTAAACTGCTGCAAGGAATCGCAGCCGGCACCGGTGCCGCGTTCGCCACCCCGTTAATTCCTCGGCGTGCCGTCGCATCGCCCGTCGGGAATGTGACGCCCAAGCGAATCATCTTCTTCATGCAGAACCAGGGTTTCGACCCGCAGACCTGCATTCCCGCAGGCATGAAAAACAGCGGCTCGCTGGCCAAGGCCAAACTGCCCGAGCCGATCAGTGCACTCGAACCTTTCAAAGATCGGTTGCACATCATCAACGGACTGCACGGCATCCACACCAGCCCCTCGCATAGCGCGTTTTTCGGTGCCCTCGGTGGCTATCGTGGCAGTGACGGCGTGCCGCCGAGTGCCTCGACGATCGATTACGAACTGAGCCAAGTGTTGCCGCAGACGCTGCTGCCACATCTGTGCATCGGGATGGACTCGATCGAGAACATGAAGACCAAGCCGACGATTGCGACGTTGTCGGCCAGCGGCGCTGGCCAGCCGATCTTCATGCACTCGAACCCGAATCATCTTTATCAGATGCTCTACGGAGGCATTTCCTCGGGCGATATTCGCCGCCAACACGAAGCCCGTTCGAGTGTTTTCAACCAAATCGAAAAACTGGCCGCGATGAAAGGACAATCGCTGCCAGCCTCGGACCAGCAACGCTACGACCAATACGTCAATGGATTCCAGGAGGTCAACGGGCTGCGGACGCGTTTGGATTCGGTCGCCGATCACTTACGCCAGTTCGCACCGAAGGTGGACGATCGGTACACGAACCCAGATTTCGAAACCGATTGGCACGACGTGATGTTGGACCTCGGCATTTCGGCACTCACCTCCGGGATCACCAATACGCTGACAATCGGCTCCGGCCGTGGCGAGATTTTCGGTGCGTGGAAGGGACTCGGTATCGAGCAACAGGGACACAACCTGGGGCACATGGATCAGCCCGACAACCCGATCTGGATTAAGATTCGTCAGTACAACAGCCGCATGTTGGTGAGGATCATGGAGAAGCTCGAAAGCGTGCCCGAAGGCAGCGGCACGATGATGGACAACACCCTGATCGTCTACACCAGTAACAACGCTGACAAACAACATACCAACGGTGCGAACTGGCCGGTCATGTTACTGGGAAACCTCGACGGTGCGTTCCAAACCGGTTGCTTCACGCAACTCAGCGGCAAGCGACCGATCAACGCCCTCTACACCTCGCTGCTACGAGCCGCCGGCGTGAACTGTGATCGTTTCAACATGGATGAGAAAATGGCCACGAAGTACGACGACAGCACCGGTCCGTTAAAGGAAGTGTTGACATGATTCTGGTCCGATTCATGCTGGCGATCGGACTCTCGTGGTGTCTTCTTTCGACAGCAAACGCGGAGAATGATTTTCAACGTTTCGCAAAAACGTTTCTCGCCAACCACTGCGTCGACTGTCACAGCGGGACCGCGCCCGAGGGCAATCTCTCGCTGCATGACCTCGGGTCGGTCGATGAACTCAACGCCGATGTCTGGCGAAGCGTGTGGGCGCAGGTCTCGGTCCAAGAGATGCCGCCCGCGGATGCGGAACAACCCGGCGTCGTGCAACGGCTGCGGTTTTCAGACGGAATCATCACTGAGCTAACACGCGTGATGCGTGACAAGGGCGGGTTCCACGAACACCTCGATCCGAACAAAGGCAACTTTATCGATCACGAGTTGCTCTTCGGTCCACTGCCCGATGGCATTCGGCTTCAACCCACCTCCTCCCCAGCACGCATTTGGCGGGTGACACCGGAAGAGCACATCACTCGGCTGAACGAATTGATCAATTCGGAAGCGGAATTCGATCCGGCAAAGCCCGGCCTCCGCACTCATGGCGATGTCGTGCCGACCAACCACGGCGGTGAACTCAAGCTTTACTTCGGTACCGATCGCATCATCAAGTGGCAGGGCGGCACGGTCGCCTACGCCACATCCGTTAAGAGCATCCCCGCCGTCCTGTCATCGGCTCACAATCACGGGCTGAAAAACTACCCAGACATGTCCACGGTCAACAGTGCCGAAGCGACCCAGATCATGGGCATGGCCAGTGACATCATTCGCTACATGGCCGACGGTCCACTGAGCATCGCGGAGCCTTATCAGATCACCGACGATCCGAAATCGATCGCCGACAAAATGAAGGGAGACATTCGTGGTCTGCCCACCAGTCTAATTTTCAGCACCAAGGTCGTCCGCCCACTGACTCCGGTTCATGACCTGATGCAAGAAGACGGTGTCACCGACCCTCGCCTGCGAGCGGCCGTGGACGATCTGTTCGAATCACTCACCTTCCGACCCCCGAGTCGAGCCGAGTCGGATGCCTACATGGCGATCGTCCAAAAATCGATTGACACGCTCGGCAAGAAAGACGGCGTCGTCCTCGGCCTCTCGTCCATCTTCCTGGATCGTGATGCGCTCTTCCGACCGGAACTGGCCGAGGCGGGCGATCCCGACCAACACGGACGCGTGATGTTGCAGGATTGGGAATTGGCGATGGCGGTCAACCACGCATTTCGATACATCAAACCCGACGCGTCGTTACGCGAGGCAGTCGTGCAAGGACAAATGCGAACCCGGGCGGACGTCCAACGTGAAGTCCAACGGATGCTGGCCGACGAGAGCATCCGAAAGCCACGCGTCTTGCAGTTCTTTCGCGACTTCTTCGACTACGACCGTGGCGGTTACATTTGCAAAGATTCCAAAGCCCTCGCCGAGACCGGGGTGAGTAACCGGGGAACGGCGCATTATCGTGCCATGTTTGATGCCGTCGCGAGTACCGACCGTCTCATCGAACTGATCCTGCACGATGACAATGAGGTGCTCAAGGAACTGCTAACGACCGACAAGATCGTCGCTACCGAGGCAGACCGTGCTTACTTCGGCAAACAACGCACTGGTGAGGAAGTCGCCGCATCGGTTGCTGCGGAGAAGCAAGCCGAGGCCGAGAGGGAATCGACTGAACCCAACAAAAAGAAGCCGCGATCCAACGTCAATCACCGTGTCTCCGAGGCGGACCTGGCCGGGCCGAAGATCTACGCCCGCGTCAGTCGGCGTAGTTTTGGAAACGGATCGATGAAGCCCGAACGCATTCTAGCAACGGCCCCCGAGGGTGAGCGTTTGGGCATCCTGACGCATCCCAGTTGGCTGGTGTCCCACTCCGACGCGATGGACAATCACGCGATTTTGCGTGGCCGATGGGTTCGCGAACGCTTGCTCGGCGGCGGCATTCCCGATGTGCCGATCACGGTGGACGCGATGCTGCCCGACGAACCCAACAACACACTACGTCACCGGATGCGGGTCACTCGGGAAGCGTATTGCTGGACCTGTCACGAAAAGATGGATCCGCTCGGCATGCCGTTTGAAATGTACAACCACGCGGGTTTGTATCGGGATCAAGAGTTCGGCAAACCCGTCGACACCACCGGCGAGATCATCCATTCAGGCGACCCCGCGCTCGATGGCAAAGTTTCCAACGCGATCGAGATGATTCGAAAGCTCGCCGAAAGCGAACGGACTGAACAGGTCTTTGTTCGTCACGCGTTTCGATTCTGGATGGGCCGCAACGAAACGCTGCACGATGGACCAGTATTGCAGGACGCCCATCGTGCCTACCGAGAAAGTGGAGGCAGCATGAACGCGATGCTCGTCTCGCTGCTCGCCTCCGATGCGTTTCTTTATCGAAGTCGAACTCCCCACTAACATGGCAGTATTCCAAAAGAACCGGTTCATCCGGCGGAAGCGTGCGCCGGAGGTTTTCCAGGCATGACTCCAGTGTCCAACGAGATTGGTGCATGAGGTATGGACGCTGGTAGACAATGTAAGCCGGAAGAAACGCAGTCGAGCTCTGCAGAGGTGCCACTCGACAGGGGATCTCTCGGTCGCCAGCGTCTTCCTGCAAAAGCGGTGCGCCAATGGTGCCGACGGTCCTCGGCGGATTTCGGCGGATTTCGGTTCACCGAGGACGATTTCTCATCAAATCATGGGACACTCGAGACATGCCTTGAAAAACCTCGATCCTGGGGTCGGTGCACGCTTCCGTCGGATGAACCAAAGAACTTCCCCCGATTGCGATGAGCGTGGGTCGTGCAGCTGGCCCCAAGAGATTCAATCAGCCCGAGCCAATTCCCATTGTTCCGCGGCGATGTACGCTGCAGCGCGCCGGGAAAGCAGGGTCGCGTCTGTGGTCTCGTTGGTAATCAGCTCACTGTACGTACGCTTGGATCGCTTGCTGCCAGTCTCCAGCAGCCGCATTCAGATCGATGATTCCCAACACGGCCTGCGGGTGTTGTTTCAGCAGTTTGTCGACTGCCTGTTGGTCGCCGACGATGTCGTACGCCATTGCCAGTTTCGTCCATGGATCGGCGGCTTTCACCGCAGCAAGTTGTTTCTCGGCGTTCGCGTACGCGTTGGGATCATCGCTGACAGAGATTCGGAAGCGACCCAGATTTGAGCCCGGTCATGCCTTGTTGGCTGCAAACTGCATCTGAAATTCGAGTCGCTCCGAAGCCTGTCGATCGATGCCCCCGTCTGTGGTAGGTCGCAGTGAGCGGCTCCGATCGATAGCCGGCGATGTTCCGTTGGTTCACCGAAAACGGTCGGTTGATTGTCGATCCGCGACTGCCATCTCCCGTAACAATTGCTTTCAGCGGTTGAAACAGTTCGCCGATCTCTGCGATCAAAAGGGCACAATCCTGCTGCACAATTTCGACATGCAGCACGCGATTCTGTTCGACGCGGAACGAGCCAAGAAAACCTCGACGATCGATCTGCGTTATTGGTGGTGCAAGTCGGATGGAACTTTGCAGGCTCCGCCCGGTGGCCGACAGGTCGCAGGTCGCTATTCGGACGACGAGATCCGCCACACGACCCCGTGCAGTTCACAGGCAAATCGTCGAGTACAGGAAAAAATTTCCAAAGACCGCGATCATCCACGGGAACCCTGGAACTCGGTAGCACGCCTGGGCGGCGCTGACGGGCGGCGCGTCTCTGTTGGTTGGTCAACTCACTGATCGTTACCGACCAGCGTCTCACCATGTCCGACGACTCAATCAGTGGTGCTGTAAGCGGAATGCATTTGCCAACTCTTGACGTCAGCGGTGATGTCACTTCCTTCGCTGAAAATGCACACACCGGTGTTCTCAGCGGCGTGCTGCTTCATGTTTACGGCTGCCTGTCGCTCATTCAGGAAGACTTCAATCATGCCTTTGTCGAGAAATATGCGAAGTTGCAGGGGCTCCCCTTCCTTCAGCTCGAACGGAACGTGAACACTTCCGACTGTCACGCTCTTGTCTGATGGCTTAATGGCGATGGGGAAGCCATTGCCGTTCGCATCGCAAAACACTTTCACACCATACTCGCTGGCATTCGTAGGGTTGATGGTCACGCTCAGTTCGAGCGTATCGCCGGATGTCTGAAGCCGATGGCTGTTACCGCCCTTAACCACGACTTTACGCTCCTCTTGCTCATCGTGGCGAAGCTTCTTGAGCTCTCTGAGCGGCTTGATTCGCAACACTCCGTCATCAGGCAGGCTTAACTCGCGAGGCAGCGACTGAATCGCAGACTGCGCGCCAGGCAGATTGCACCAGGACCACATAATGCGACGGCCATCGGGCGCTAAAAGGCTTTCAGGTGCGAAGAAGTCCCACTTATTCCAGTTCATACGTGCATGGAAGTCGGGAGTGAATTTCTCATCCTTCCATTCGCCGAGATAGTAGCGGCAACCCAGAGTATGGCTGATGCACAACAGCATGTGCTTCTTTCCAAGTTTGAAAAAATTTGGACACGAAATGTCTTCGTCCTTTTGAACGTCCGGCGCGTCGTTCGTCAGAAACAGGCCGAGGTAATCCCAGTTCTTCAGGTCATTCGATCGAAACAGTGTGGGGGGTTTTCCGCTGCCAGGCGAACCACCAGACAAGGCATAATAGTGGTCGCCATCGATCCACGCATCGGGATCCCAATGGGCGATTTTTGTGGCGTCTTGCCCTTCGCGAATCTTCGGTTCAAGCTTCTTTGGTTGACTCCATTTCTCCAGCCGATCGTCCGTGGAGACTGCGATCTGATTTCGGCCCGATCCTTCTCCGTGGTAGATGATGGCGGGCGTACCATTCTTCGTGAAGAAACCCGTACCGCTGAACATTCCGTGCCCCGTGTTGGGACCAACGAGCACCGTCGGATGCCACTTCCATTTCACCATGTCCCTGCTTGATACATGAGCGAAAGCAAAGCCATGGTTATGTTTGTAGATGTAATGTAGATGGTAGAGTCCTTTATAAAAAAACGCACAGTTCGGATCTCCAGGCATGCCGACCCCTGGACCCGGATGCGCCAGATGGTAGGTCAGCCAGTTCTCAGGGACTTGGTCAGGCATGCGCGGTGTTTCTGCGACATAAGGAGGCCTCGGGACTTGTCCGCGAGCGGCCTGCCGGATATTTTCCTCTGTGCCAGCGGCGACAAGTGCAGAGTCACGAGCAAGAACCAGTCGGCCATCGTCAAGCTTCGCCTCACCAATAAGTTTGCTGTGTGCAAACTGCCCCATGTGATCCGTCACTGTGTCTCCTTCGAAATCCCACCACGCGTACGGTTGTACCTCCCCTTTTTCGTTCGGTTGGAGGGAACGAATCTGATCAATTGTCAGAGCAATATCGTAGATTCTGGCGTCCTCGATAGCACCGGATATTCGATCACCGCCAGCGGGACCTACATGCCTCAATCCAAAGACTGCCAGGCGGTTTTCCGCGGTCAATAGATCAATGTTTGTTCTATTGTACGATGCGTAAATGCGACCGTTGCGGTAGGCTCGTATTTCATCTCCTTTGTAGGAAATCGCCATTTGGACGACTGTATTGTTGTCAATCGTTTCAGCAAGATATTCCGATTGCTCTTCCTGGGTGCGTTTGAACAAGTCGCTGCCTGGCATCCACTTGCGCGGCTGAAGCTCACCAAAAACGATTCCGTCAAACTGGTCTCCGCTTTGGATTGTCAGCACGCTTCCGCCGCGCTGATCAAGATTGTCGAGTCTCACCCACGACACCAGGGTCTTGTCCGTGCCTCCTGATTCGAGCGCCCGCGCATTCGTCGCACAAACGGAACATGTCAGGCAAGCGATCAACGCAATTAAAATGGCTGGCTTCGTCGTCAAATCTATCTCCTTAGTTGCTAAATCCACTAGTTACTCTCGGCTTAAATGCCAGGCGACCATGTTTCTCGAGTATCATCGAGACTGGATTCGAAGTCAATCGATTTGATGTCCGCATCGTTGAGATCCGGTTCTCCAATCGGCGAGTGTGTAGTCGGGGTCGATCCGTGAATCACTGTGGACCTCCGACATCCGGATCAAACCGGACGTCAGCATGAACCAATTGAAATCGATCGTTTTTCTCGCCCTTGGAATATCAACGACGAGCAGCCTCTTTGCTCAGGAAGGTGAGCGACAGCAACTGCGGGCGACACAAAACGTCCGGGTTACTCGGGATGTTGAATATGGACGGGCAGGTAAGTCTTCGAGGAGGGCCGTTAGACCATAAGATCGAAAAAGGGGAGCGACGTAATTGACGCTATCTACCCCCCAACCCCTTTTCCGAGACAACCACTCAGGACGCTTCACTGTTGTTCCACTGTTTGGCCAACTCATCGATCGAGTCGCCGGTTGCGTTGATCCAAAACTCGTCGCTGTATTTTCCCTCGCGGACGACGGCATTGAGTTCGCCAACGATTTCGGGGTGGCCATTGTTAACTAACCACGCCAGGAAGCTAGCCGTTTCTCGATAGCTCGCGTCATGTCGCATCTCCGCGGGTGAACGACCGCCGACGCCGCCGCGTTTTCCTACGGGCTCATACAGATGCCAACGAATGTAATCGGCAATGCCCTCGACAACCCAACCCGGGGCACGGCGTGCGCCCCGTGTCCCACGCCAAAACGAATACTGTTGAGCCACGTGAACCAACTCGTGAACGATCGCACCCTTCGCCTCCCGTTGGAGTTGGCGACGGAACCAAACCGTCGATCCGATCATGCGATCGCCGCTCGTCGCGGCCACCCCGTCATACGCATCACTGAACACCAATCGCATCGACTGAGGAGGCACAAATCCATCGCTCGGTAACAACTCGACAATTTTTGGATACCACTTTTCGATTTCCGGCAACAATTCTTTCTCCGTCCACAACGTTAAATCCGGGCAATCCGTGGTATCGATCGCGATCGTGTAGCGATCATCGTCGAACGTGTACTGACGAACGATCTTGACCCGTGGGACGACTGAAAGCTCTCCCTCCGTGCCGACTTCGACAACATCAATCTCGCTGAAGAACGTGTGGCTGAAACGCCGATTCGCATCCGTCTTTTCAATCTTCCAGAGCAAATACCGAAACTCTCCGAGTGGTTGTTTCACCGACCCCAACTGAGCAACCACCTGATCGCCCTTGCTGGTCGTTTGAGTCGTATCGACGTCCGCCAACTTCCGGTACCCGCGTGTGACCGGATCCTGATCGAGAGCGGGTTGGGGTTCAAACTCATCCGACTCCGATTCGCCGTTGCTGCCATACAACGTATAAACCTGATCGCCCCGCTCGCCCGGGTGCCATGAGTAGGAGCAGACGCGTTCTAATAAGGTCGGCTGCCCCAGATCGAGCAGCACGCGACCGCCGGGTGAATCAACGCTCCAGAAAAAGTTCGCAGACGGTTGGTCTTCCGCCGTCGGTACTTTGCCGTCCGATAACGCCGACACACCACGACTGGCTCGGTCCAAGCTTCCGCCCCAAATCTGAAACTCTCGCCCCGCTGCGGCGTCATTCTTGATCGGCGAAGCGGCGGTATTGAACTGAAACGGGGAGGGTGCGTCCGCTCCGACCTGCTTTTCAATCAAAACCGATACCACACTCAACGGCAATGTGTCGGGTGCGACCGCCGCAGGACTTTCAGCCGCGGTGGCGAGCGTTTGTGCGATGGACCCCGAAGCGAGCGACAGTGAGATCCAGGCGGCAGCCAAACCGCTAATGAAAATAGGTTGGTAGCGTAAGAAAGGGCGATGTTCGACAGGCTCGAGTGTGCTGGTTTCGTTCAACGAATTATCTCCGGGGGTGCGCGATCAACTTGCTCGCGTGGAATCATGTCGACGCATGTTGGGTCGACACGGAACCGCGCAAACCGTCTCAAGGTATTCAACGGGCGAGAGAAAGTCGAGTATGATTAAAGCAAGAACACGATGCTCGTCGCTGCTCAATTTCGATGCGTTTCGTTACCGAAGTCGTCGCTAAGCGTGTTCGGGAAGTATTTCAGTTGTCGACAGCGGTTTCAGATTCGGCCACTTTCGCGGTTTGGCTGAGGTTGGCTGAGGTTGACCGCTAGCGGGCTGTCGATTTAATCGTTTTTACGCCAGCAAAGATTAGCCGATGGGCGTTAGCCCCGGTTGCCGGTGTGATAACCGGGGCTAACGCCCATCGGCTAACTAAATCGACAGGCCGCTAGGGCTTGATCGCAGCGGGCTGACGATCTTGGATTATTCTGGTGGGTCGTCGGCGGCCGACTCGAGTTGGGGCGGTCCTTTTCATGAATCGCCTCACCGTAGAGTAACCAGCTCCAACGGTGAAACTTGACCTGCAGGGGGCAACCGCTCCCCTTGGTCCATTTACCGAATCCTTCCGCGCCACGCCGCTGGCACGACAAACTCGGGTTCATCCGGCGGAAGCGTGCGCCGGAGGTTTTCAAGGCATGACTCTAGTGGTCTGGGACAGCTAAAAATGAGGGTTGGTTTTGTTAGCCGTTTGGGCGCTAGCCCCGGTTATTGCGTGACAACCGTAGGAGAGCATGGGGACAGAGTACTTTCCCAGGTGGTTTGACTGAACCTGTTTTGAGCTAGGCTGGAGTTGACTCGCTTTCCGTGGCTTCCGGAGACGGCTTGGCTGCCCCGAAGCTCGCCGAGAGCGGGAACTCCGCGTTCAGGGCATGACGGGTGGGTGACAATCCCTATCGGCTCGTTCCATTCGGTTGGCGACATAAAGGGAGCTGGCAGATTAGTCGCCCGCCGTCAGAAGCTCGCGGGCGCTCGGGGAAAGTGATCTCTCCGCTGCGTTGGATGACATCACATCGAATCGACGCACTCCGACCGACCACACTGCAAAACAGTTGCCAGGAAAAACCTGCCGGGCCGTCCAATCCGGTAGTTCCGAGGAATCCTCGATCGGCATCGCCATCGGCAAAATCCCTTGGCGCTGCACCGCTCGCCCGATTCACTCTCACACGGACCGATCGGGGCCTCTCCGATCAAGAAACACCGCCCGGTCGTGCGACTATCGAAGTGACCGATCGCCACCTCATCAGGATCAAACACATCTCTGCAAGCCAAACGAGCCATCGGGTACCACCCAGAGAGAAAAGAAGCAGAGCAACTGACGAATCCGAAACGCCAGTCTGGGAACAAACGAGTGAACGGAGGGTGTGGCGTGGATGACCGAATGGGGAAAGACACGATCGCACACTGGCTCTGTCGTCTTGACGATGGCGAGGAGGTTCTCACGACTTACCGGTCGATCCAGGATCATTCAGCGAAACATTCGGTCGCAAACGTCCAAACAACAGTACCTTTCCCAGTGCCATCCTCCAGGGAGGCTGTTGACTTCTCATTACTCATCTTGCATTACGCACGATGTGTAAGCGGAGAAGTTTTTGCAACAGCAGGTTCGGCGCTGGGCGCGATAGGGCTCGCATCCAATTCGGGGTGGCCGAAAGATGGGGGGCAGGTAGCGCTAGCGGATCGGCACGGCGGAGGGTTTGATGAAGGCGGATCGGCCGAGGTCGGCTAGATCGCGGTGCATTTTGTTGTAGGCGGCTTGGGTGCTGAACAGCCACATGAGCTTGGTGCGTCGGTTGTTGGGCGGGCGTGGTTTGGGGGCTAGGCCGTCGGTGAAGATGATCGCGCCGTCGTAGTTACGTTTCTCGTCGATGAGATCGATCACGCAGCGAAAATCGGTGCCGCCGCGGCCTTTGATTTCAATAGAGGAGCGAGCGCGCCGAAGTGAAATCGGTTCGCCGTGGATCTTGGTGTCGAACCAGACGACGTCGATTTCGCGAATGCCGTATTTAAAAAATTGATTGGCGACCGAAAATCCCTCGCGCAATTCGCGATGGCTCATCGAACCGGAAACGTCGACGGCCAATAACAAACGTGTCGAGAAATCGTAGCGGCTGCCCATCTGTGCGAACCCGTACCGTCGACTGGGCTTCATCCGCGTCAAGCGGCGATCGACCGACAACACGCTTTGCCGAAAATTCCGCAGCACGCCACGGTAATCCAGCGGTGGCCGGAGCGTGGCGAGCAATCGTTCGCGAACGGTGCCGGGTAAGGTGCCCCATTGGCCTGACTTTTCCGCTTCGCCGATCGCGGTGATGATCTCGTCATGGAACAAATCATCGGCGTCCCAATCGCCCGCGTTCTCGGTACCGACTTGGGTGGGATCGACGTAGGAATCCATCTCTGGTGACGCCGGCGAACCTTCCGAACCGTGGCCTGAACCTTCGCCTGAACCTTCACCCGCACCTCCAGTCGGCGCGGGGGCACCGGCCTCATTCTCCGCTTCACTTTCCGATGCGTTCTCCGGTGCAGATTCTGGTTGCTCCGATTCCGATTCGCTCGGTGCGTTCGTGGGTGGCCCATCACTCGATTCGTCGTCGTGATCGCTTTTGGGCTCATCCTTGTTTTTATTTTCGGATGGTGGCGGTGGCGATTCGTCGGCCCGGGCGGCGAGTTGGTTGTAGTAGAACTCGAAGTATTGATGATCCAACGACGCGTCACCAAACACGTCTTTGGAAAAAGGCATCGGTAGCGGCGTCCGCAAGCATTCCTGAATGGTGATGTTGCTGGCCGAGTACGACAGGTCCGAGCGTGGTTGCCGGCGGGCGTAGGGATGGCCGAGTAGAATCCGCGTGGCTTCGAACACCAACACGTTTCGCAAATCGTCACGCCGGACGGAGTGGATGAATTCGGGATTGAATTCCACTTTCCCACGAGCGACACGAATCGTCGCGACGGATTCGTTGGCGACCGCCTCGTGCATCGTCCAGGCGACGAAGAGCAGCGGATCGGTCAGGAACCAACTCTCGACGATCCGGCTGATTTTGCTGCGGGCTGCCTCGGATCCTTTTCGTTTGGGCCGGGTGGCGGTGGTGTCCGTCAAACCTGGATGCCTTCCATGTAGGTGGTCAGCAATTCGGTTAACTCGACGGACTCGGCGATGAATCCCATCGCGGGTGCGAACGTCGGTTTGTCGGTGAGCGAGACGAAGTGGGCGACGGATTCGTCGAGCGATCGGGTGCGGAGATTTTTCAGATACGCCAAGAGAGCCTTGCGAGCCTGATCGGTTTTACCGGCCGGGACTTCGTCGCCGACGATGAACAGCATGAGATGTTCGTTGAGCAGGATCGTTTCGCCGAGCGAGAGTTTCTCAACGGTCTTGCGGTGTTTCGACCATGCCAACAGGACATCGGCGGCGGAGACGGGCAACGACGCGGCGAGGCTTTTGCGAAACGCCGTCGCGGCGGGCGATCCGACGACGCCGGCGACCAGTTTGATGTGCAGCGGCAACAGTTTCTCGAGGGGTTCGATGATCCGCGAAACGCGTGCCCAACCCCGGCGGTCGGGCGTTTTCGTTAGCCCCGACAACACGGCGCCGGATTGTTCGATCGATTGCAGCCCTTCGCCATCGAGATACTGCGGTTGCGATTGGAGGAACGATCGGATGCGTTCGTCAACGCCGTGCTTGGCCGCCCACAATAACCAATCGGCGACGGTCGGCGCGAACTCGTAGAGGTTGAATCGCGAAACCAGTGCCGGATCGAGGTCGGTGAGTTGATACTCATCGCCCTCGTTGACCGCCGCAACGATCACGCTGTTGTCGGGCAATTTTTTACCGGCGAGCGTTTTGTTCAGAGCCAGTTCCATGACGGATTGCAAGATCTCCGGTCGGGCGCGGTTGAGTTCATCCAGGAACAGGACGATCGGTTTGCCGTCGGTGGGCCACCAATAGGGCGGCAGGAATTCGCTGCGGCCGGTGGATTCGTTTTGAAACAGCAGCCCGATCAAATCGCCGGGGTCGCTCATTTGGCCGAGGAAGAACGGCACGACGGTCATGCCGCGGCTCTCGTAGAATTCGGCGATGGTTTGGGATTTGCCGATTCCGTGGCGACCGATCAACATCACGTTCTGATCGGGCGGGGTGAGGTGCAGCAGTTCGTTCAGTTCGGCGACGTCGATACGGACGGGCATAAAATCAGTCTTTCTTTTTGTTTTCGATCCAGGTGGTTTGCCAAGGCAGAATCCGGTCGGTCGCAATTTGGAACCGCAATCCCTCGGCGTACAGTCGCCGCATCGTGGCGATGGTAGCCTTGAGCTGCGGCAATACCGTGTCGAATTGCTTGAACGGGATGTCGATCCCGACGACGTGTTGGCGAGACAGACGCACGAACAGCCGAAGTTTTGTTTTGGCGGTCTTGGTCGCGTAGTCGAATTGTTCTTCTTCGGCTAGCTTGGCAACCTTGGCGAGGATGGCTTTGGATTTGAATCCGCGTACTTTTTCCCGTTTGAGTTCGCCGGCCCGTCGTTTGGAATAACGCAGCAAAACCTGGCGGACAAGCGTTTCAATCTCAGACGCATCGCTGACGAGTGCTGAATGCTGCGCGGAGCGAAAATTGAACGAGCGGATGTTTAAAAACTGTTCCTCGCCGGTTTCCAGACGCAATTCGTTGGTCCGCCAGTACACGCCACCATCGCCGGGGTCGGGGATCGTGAAGCGGCACAGGGTCCGCGAGCGAGAGTCCCGGTCGCCGGGGTGTTTGGTCAAACACAGGCCGTCGATCTTCTCCAACCGTGCGTCCCAGAATTTCATCGCGGCGGCTCGCTCACCCGGAGCGACCCGGAGCGGCGTTTCACCGGGAAAAATCTCGCGGAATAGTTTGCGGACGCTGGGGGACGGAAGCTTCAAGGTCGAACGTTGTGGGAAGAAGGAGGCTACTTTCTCGGCGTGATTCACTCATTTTAACACGCAATCGCCCAAACCGTCACCGGCGAATCTTGATCTCAGGTGCGGAGAGTGGGATGCCACTCTTCGCCTTCGGACGCTCGCCACGGTAGGACGGTTCCCTGAATCGGGCGTGTGCTGGAAACCATCAGCACCGTCCGATGGAGCGTCACGAATGACGATCGGTTTGCCGAACTGCTCGAATCGAAACCGTTCGAACACGCCAACGCCAAACTCGACGCGTTGAGAAAATCGGCCGATCAAATCAAAGGCGCCTCGTTGCCCGTTTTCTTGTCCCATCCGGCGAACGCGAAACGGCTCACCCAAACCTTCATTCGAGGCAATTGGCTCGAACGGGGCGACGAAGTCTCGCCAGGGATTCCGGATGTGTTCGCGGCCGGAAAAGAATCACCTCCGATCGAAAACCGCTTGCAGTTCGCTCGCTGGCTCGTTTCAGATGCCAATCCACTGGCCGCACGGGTTTGGGCCAATCGAGTTTGGACGCAATTGTTTGGACGCGGGTTGTGCGAGACGCTCGAAGACTTCGGTTCGAGCGGATTGCAACCGACCCACCCCGAACTGATCGATTATCTCGCCTCACGACTTCGCGACGAGTATCGCTGGCATTTGAAACCGTTCCTCAAAGAGATTGTGTTGTCGGCGACGGTCCGCAACGGTATCGCCGAGGACTCTACACCGATTGGCGACGGACAAGTCCCTACCCGAGTTTCCTGTTGTTCGACTCTCCGACGCGAGACCTGTGTTCGCCACGTCGAATTGCGACCAACACGCCGCTGCAAGCGCTGGTCACACTCAACGATCCGGTCTACGTCGAAACCGGACAAACGCTCGCCCAACGTGCGATGAAAATACTCAAATCGGTTTCGCAGACCGAGTCGATTTCGTAGACCGAGTCGACCAGCACCGAACCACGCGACGTTGCAAATATCATCGAGTGGATGTTCGCGACCGTCACGCAGCAACAGCCGTCCGCGATGGAAAGCTCCGAACCGCTGTCTCTCTATGAAGACCTGCGAACGAGTCCAAGCGCCGAGCAAACCGAGCAAAACAAGAAACCGGAAGAACCCTAGCCCACTTCGATCGATCTCGCGGCACTGTCGATTGTTGCCAATACGATTTTGAATCTTGACGAGGCATTAACGAAATGAACACAAACCCACCGACGACACTCGGCTTCGCCCAGCACGCGACACGCCGTCACTTCATGAGAGATTGTTCGGTCGGATTGGCCGGGTTGTGGATGGCGGCAAACGGCGGGAACGCCACCGTCGCCGGTTCGCAGCCGACTCAGGTCGGTCCGCACTTTCCACCCCGTGCCCAACGGATGATCTACCTGCACATGGCTGGCGCACCGAGTCAACTCGAACTGTTCGATTACAAACCCGATTTGAAGAAACTCGATGGCCAAGATTGCCCGGCGAGCTTCCTCGAAGGCAAACGGTTTGCGTTCATCCAAGGCGTCCCCAAAATGCTCGGGACGCAGTTTCCGTTCCAACAGTGCGGCGAGAGCGGTGCCTGGGTTTCGGATCGCGTTCCTGAGTTCCAGTCCCTCGTCGACCAAGTCAGTTTCATCAAATCGATGCACACGACCCAGTTCAATCACGGGCCAGCACAATTGCTGTTGCACACCGGGAATTAAAACCTCGGGTCGGCCTCGTTCGGGGCTTGGGCGACCTACGGTCTCGGCAGTGAAAACGAGAACCTCCCCGGTTTCATCGTTTTGGTTTCAGGCGGGAAAACACCCTCGGCAGGCAAGAGCGTCTGGGGTTCGGGGTTCTTACCCTCGGTTTACCAAGGCGTGCAGTGTCGCTCCATCGGAGATCCGGTGTTGAACCTTTCCAATCCCGACAGTGTCCGAAATGGCGTTCCGAATGCAAACCTCCGCGACCGGCGAGTTCGATTTGAGCCAAGAGACCGCCGAAATGCACGCCCAGTACGGCATCGAACCGGGCAAAGAATCGTTCGCCAATAATTGCTTACTGGCACGCCGGTTGGCCGAACGGGATGTCCGTTTCACTTAATTGTTCCACTGGGGATGGGATTCCCACGAGGCGAGCGGCAGTGAAGCGTTGAACGCCGGGTTCAGCGACCGTTGCCGGGAAGTGGACCGACCGATGACGATGCTACTCAAAGATCTCGATCAACGCGGGTTACTCGATGATACGTTGGTCGTTTGGAGCGGCGAGTTCGGCCGCACGCCGATGCGAGAAAACCGGGGCGGTCGAGAAATGAAACTCGTCGGACGTGACCACCGTACCGATGCCTTCACGATCTGGTTGGCCGGAGGCGGCGTCAAACGTGGATTCACGTTAGGCGAAAGCGACGAGATCGGATCCGAAGCGGTACGTGAACCACGTCTCACCTCACGATCTGCACGCCACGTTGTTGCACCTGCTCGGTTTGGATCACAAACGACTCACGCATTTCACCCAAGGCCTGCCTCAACGTTTATCCAACGTGACTCAACCCTCGCGAGTCGTCGAAGAACTGTTCGCGTAGCTCATCGTCGGGAAAGGTTCGGCAGAACCTCACGTAGGCGAGTCTCTCTGAGACTCGCCATTTCCAGCGTCTCGGAGAGACGCTGCTACGTGGTTACACCGAAATAATGATGACGACGTGCTCAGCTCATCACACAAAAATCATGGATCATTTTTTTCTGTTCTTGGTCAGGCAAGTGGAACGGGTTCGTTCGTTGGTTTTTCGAAAAGAAAAATGCCCCACGCCAGATAGCCGCGATTGCCACCATCAATCCAGTGCTTCAACCCAGCCTTCATCCGATCGAGATAGTCGTTGGAGATGTGCTCCGCGAGAGTCGACTGGAGTTGTTCAGTTGTTTCGAGAACTCGCCGGTAATGGTTGACAAGCTGATCGGATTTGTCTTCGTACATCAGCTCGGTCCATCCAAGATCCTTCGCGGCCGATTGATAGAAACCGGGTGAGCCGAGATCGGGCAGGTGAATCCTTGCTAAAATCGGATCAAGCACTCCTGAGGGGCAGTCATCGGCTTGCATCGGGTCCGTAAAAACGAACCGTCCGCCCGGCTTGAGCAGCCGATCGACTTCGCGAAGGACACCGTGCCGGTCGCCAGAATGAAGGATGGCGTCTTGGGACCATGCCAAGTCCGCTACGCCGTCGTCGAGAGGAACCGATTCGAAGCGACCGTCGATCACGTCGATTCGGTCATCCAGGCCCGCAGCCAAATTCAACTCGCGATTTCGAGCGTTTTCGGCTTCGGCAAGATTGATGCAGATGACACGGCATCCAAATTCGTTGACCAAGCATCGGGCGGCACCACCGTAACCCGATCCAAGATCAAGCACGACTGAATCTCTTTGGATCGATCCCAGTTGATCGGCCAAATAATCCACCGTCCGTCGACTTGCCGTTTTAATCGGTTCGTCGCTGGATTCGTACAGCCCGACGTGGATGTCTTCGCCACCCCAAACCTGGGCGTAAAACCGGTCGGCGTCGTCGCTGTTGTAGTAGTCCCGCGCCGTTTGGGTCGCTTGCTCAGTTGTCGAACTCACGAGACGGCCTCCCGTTCTCCCACATCTTCCGCCGCCGTGTACTTCTTGCACGCCACGTGGACGAAGAAGTCCGGATCATTCTCGTGGTACGTTTCGATGAAGTCGCCGAAGGTGCCAATCTTTTGGAAGCCGACCTCACGCATTAATCCGCGAGTGTAGTCCTTACGAAGCGGGAACATGTTCAGGTGATAGACGGAGTCGTCATCGAATGAGTATTGAAATCTTGCCAGCCCCTCGTCAACGTGCTCGGGTTCGGCAGACACCTTTTCTCCGCAATAATAAAATTTATGCTTTGAACTGAAACCATTGTCGAGAATGGAATCGTAGTTTCTTTGGTCCAGAATCAGCACGCCGTCATGGACGAGGGCCGCATAAAATTCAGCCAGCGTCTTGCGTCGGTCCTGTTCGTTGAACAGGTGAGTGAAGGAATTCCCGAGGCAGATCACCGCGTCGAAACGACCGTGGACGTCTCGGTTGAGCCATCGCCAATCGGCCTGCACGGTCTGCAACACGTGTCCACGTTTTCGTCCGTTCTCGAAGGCCCGAGCGAGCATGTACGGACTGCCATCCGCGCTAACGACATCGAACCCCGCTTCGAGCAGTCGAACCGAATGAAAACCCGTGCCCGTGGCCACATCGAGAACGCGTTTGACGCCCCGGGAGCGGAGCTGTTCGATGAAGAAATCGCCCTCCGCCGCCCATCGTTGATCCCAGTCGATTAACTCGTCCCATTTCTCGACGAAACCTCGTACGTATTCGTCCGTGTAGTTGTCGGTGTGCCTGACGTCGGTCGGGGTGTTTCCGTAGTCCTGCGGATTGTAGTCAAGTAGCGATTCGTTTGGTGAGTTCACGCTTGTTCATCCTCAATGCGGGTGGTTGCGACGACGTGTCGAATTGAGAGCGTACCAGAAAATGCTTTGTTCCGTAAGTAAAATCTCCTAGCATTGGCCGCGACGTCGCCGACGTTATGCTTGAAATGCCTCTCTTCCCACGATTTCTTTCCCAAGGACGCACGCCTTGCTCTCCCATGAAGATCAAATCGTCGCCGCGATACGCCAAATCATCCGCGCCGTGGATCTGCACTCACGTCATTTGGTTAATGGCCATGGTATGACCGGGCCGCAACTTGCCGTTCTGCAGGAGGCGTCGCGATTAGGGCCGACATCACCGACTTCGTTGGCCAAAGCGGTCCATCTCAGCCAAGCCACCGTTACCGGTATTTTGCAGCGACTGGAGCGACGGTCACTGGTCCAACGCCAGCCCAGTCCGGACGACCGACGATCGGTCCTGATCAGCATCACGCCACAAGGAGCCGAATTGTTGAAGAGTTCGCCATCGTTGCTCCAAGATCGTTTTCGCGACGCCCTTTCCTCACTTCGTGAATGGGAGCGTCTCCAGATACTGGCAACATTGCAGCGAGTCGGCGAACTGATGGATGCCGACGACATTGATGCGGCGCCGCATTTGATATCCGGTGACTTTTCCGATCCGATCGAACAGCCGTCCGCCTTTTTCCCCGATGAAGCCGACCCCGCGTAATCGACATTAAGTTGAAATCGCTTTTCCGTCTTGGTTTTCCTACGTACCGACCGGCGGAATATCAAGTGGCGGGAAAACTCGTAGCGGAACTACGCCTTGTCATCGATTCGCCGTCGCTTGCCGCATCAACGCCCTTAATGAAGTGGGAAAAAGCGTCAAAGAAAGGAAGGTTCCAGGATTCGAATCGCTCAATGAATCCGCGTTCCTTTTCTTCTCTGTTCCTTTTCTTCTCAGAGTCGAGCGGGTTAACCAACAAACAATCGGTGTCGTTTTCCTTGGTGGTTTGTCAGACAAAAAATTGACCACGATGGCGGCAAGGGTCATGCCAGCGACAGGGAAACCGCCGTAATCGGATCGGAATGCCGTTTGCACACTTGCCACTTCTCGCGGTGGCTCGAACGTGATTCGCAATGGTCGATTATCGACCACTCTCATCGACCACATGGGCAAAAAGGAACGCAACATGACGTCTCTCAACATGACGCAGCAATTGATCGAAAGCCACCTCGTTCGTGGTTCGATGACGCCAGGTTCGGAAATTGGGATTCGCATCGACCAAACCCTGACGCAGGATGCGACCGGGACGCTGGTGATGTTGGAACTCGAAGCGATGGATTTGGATCAAGCGAAAACTGATCTCTCCGTTCAGTATGTCGATCACAACTTGCTGCAGGAAGATCACAAGAATGCCGACGATCACCTGTTCCTGGAAAGTGCCGCCCAGCGATTCGGGCTGTGGTTCAGCCGACCCGGCAACGGCGTCAGTCATCCGCTGCACCAAGAGCGTTTCGGCATGCCCGGTGCGACATTGCTCGGTTCCGATTCGCACACCTGCGCCGCCGGCGCAATCGGGATGTTGGCGATCGGTGCGGGCGGCCTGGAAGTCGCGATGGCGATCGCGGGTGAACCGTTCTACGTCAAGATGCCCAAAGTCTGGAACGTGCGACTGGAGGGCAAGTTGCCCGACTGGGTCAGCGCCAAAGATATTGTTCTGGAAATGCTAAGGCGACACGATGTGAAAGGTGCTGTCGGCTGGATATTGGAATACAGCGGCGACGGGCTGCGGCAACTTTCGGCGATGGACCGTCATGTGATCGCCAACATGGGTGCGGAACTCGGCGCGACCGCCACGGTGTTTCCGTCCGATGAAATCGTGCGAGCGTTCTTGCGATCGCAACAACGTGAAGCCGATTGGCAAGAGTTGCAAGCACAACCGGGGGCTCTTTACGATCGAGAGGAAACCATCGACTTGTCAAAACTGGAGCCGTTGATCGCACTGCCCACCAGCCCCGGAAATGTCGTTCCCGTGCGTGAAGTCGCTGGCCAACCGATCTACCAAGCTTACGTCGGTTCCAGTGCGAACCCCGGTTACCGCGACTTCGCGGTCGTCGCCGAGATGGTTCAAGGCCGCCGCGTCGCCCCCGGTGTTTCGCTGGACATCAATCCGACGTCACGACAGATCTTGCAGAACTTGGCCCGTGACGGGCACGTCTTAACACTCTTGCGGGCCGGAGCACGTCTGCATCAAGCGGGCTGCAACGGTTGTATCGGGATGGGGCAAGCACCGGCAACCAACCGAATCAGTCTCCGCACGGTCCCGCGAAATTTCCCGGGTCGATCCGGTACACGCGAAGACGCGGTCCACTTAGTCAGCCCTGAAACGGCCGCTGCATCAGCACTGGCGGGAAAGATCACGGACCCGCGCGAGTTCGATTCGCCGTACCCTAGGATCGGCGAGCCGCTCGATCCGATCATCGACAACGAACAGTTTGTGGCACCCGAGCGCAACCCCGAGCGCAACCCCGAGCGGACGAAAACGGAACTTGTGAAGGGGCCGAACATCGGATCGCTGCCGCCATCGGTGCCCTTGCCAAACCAGCTCGAAGCAAAGGTGTTGCTATGCGTCGGCGACAATGTATCGACCGACGAAATCTTGCCCGCCGGTGCTCGCGTGTTACCGTTTCGCAGCAACATTCCTCAGATCGCCGAGTTCGTTTATGTCGATGTCGATCCCGACTATGTCGAACGTGCCAAGCAACATGCGGGCGGACATGCCATCATCGGCGGGGCGAACTACGGCCAGGGCTCCAGCCGCGAACATGCGGCAATCGCTCCCCAATTTCTGGGGCTACGGTTGGTCATCGCCGAGAGCTTTGCGCGGATTCACTGGCAGAACCTGATCAATTTCGGCATCCTGCCGTTGACAGTCGCAAAGGCCGCTGAGCAGTTTTCGCAGGATGATGATTTGGTCGTCGAACATCCCGCCGCGCAACTCGATGCCGGCAACGAAGTGACTATCCTGAATACGACACGACTGACACAGTTCGTCGGACAACACAATCTTTCAGACCGCCAACGTGAAGTATTGAAGTGTGGCGGATTGATCGCGTGGAAACGGACGCACACAAATTAGCCTCGGCGTTCCCAAACTAAAACAAATGAAGCGAGGACTACGATGACAAAGTGTTTGATTGCGGAATACGAAACCATGGTTGCTGCAAAGTTGTGTTTGGAGACACTGAAGAATAGTCATTGGACACTTGATAACATCTCGGTCGTGTCGTCGGATTCCGATCCGGCAGCAGAGCATCTGAAACATTTGCAAGATGAATCAGCCCCAGAAACAACGTCCGCTTCTGCACCCGAAGGGCGCACTACATCCCTGGGAATGTTAATCGGTGGCACGGTCGCCGCGCCGATCGCGGCGGGTACACTTGTGGGTCCGCTGATCATCGCGGGGCCATTGGTCGGGATTGCAATGGGTGCTGCCGTCGGCAAGTTACTCAGTGGCATGGATCGCTGGGGCGTCAGCCATCATGTCAGCGACGACTATGAACGACGCGTTGAATCGGGGGCGGTGCTGGTCATCGTTCACGATGTCGATAAAAGCGCCCTAGACGATGCAGGCTCAATTTTAGCAGCGACAAAACCAATTTCATTGGAAAAGCACGAACTGGAGACCACGCCATGAATTTTATCCGCCTGCTGATCGCCTTCTTGCTGCCGCCGGTAGCGGCCTACATGCAATTCGGCCTACATCGCGAATTTCGGATCAACCGTGTGCTGACGCTGCTCGGATTCGTTCCGGGTGTGGTTCATGCGATCTACGTGATGGACTCGCGTCCTCCCGGTCTGGCGAGGCTGGACCCCACCTCGTCTTCGAATCCTAGTTGAGCGATGCTCAGTGCTCAGCGTTTCTTCGCCGCACGCTTTGTCTGGCGATCTGGCAACCAAATCCGCTTGCTCGTGAATTTCACCATCGCGATCGCCGAAGGACCAAACGCGGGGAGGCAAAGCAGAGCGATGGAGAAGAACATTGGCTTTTGCATGACAGATTTCCTTTTCGGTAGTGGGGGGGCACGAAGGGGGAGCAACTCGTATGCGAGGAAGCATGATCGTTGCACCTACAACGACCGCATCAATCCGCGCGAGCCGATCACGTGCCTACCTACGCGTGCCCGAGCCACAACATCGCCGCTTTTGCAATTGACGTCAAAGTTGTCAAAGTTGTTGAAGGTTCACCGCTGAAGGACCGGATCCTCTCGCTGATTGGTTGATGCTCGGTGGAATTTTCTCGTTGCCTTGCTTGCCGTAGGGAGGCGGTCGTGTCGTCCTCCAGTTCCACCTTCAACGCAATGAACTTCATCAGGTCTTTCAACGACAACAATCCCACCAACCGCCCTTCATCGACCACCATCATTCGCGATGCCTTGCTCCGACTGAGCTTTGTCAACGCCTCCATGGCATCCGCATCCGACCGCGTCGTGGTCGCTTGGTCACAGTCGCCGGCGATCTGTGCCACCGTGGTACTTGACCACTGATCGTGCGGAATTTCCCGTCCTCGAGCAACTTGCCAGGAACACTCCTCCTGCCAGAAACATTAAACGGGAGAGTTGACTGGCCAGGCAACGTCCCTGAAACCACGACCGCAATGCGCGTTCCATCAGGCTGCAAAAGCCTGAAACGTCGAGAATTTGGGACATGACTCGGGACTTGGTACATGACTTGCATCTAAAATTCATTTGCTGTCAACCCGATAAATCAATCTTACGCAAACTACTTGACCGAAGCATGTCGTATTACTTTCACGCCGACGAACGCATTGCTTATGGGGTTCGGCGTATCGCACTGAGCCAGATTGAAAAGGCGATCGGTGAGATTGACGATGCCGATTTGAATCGTGACAAAACGATCCATCAGGTTCGTAAACGCTGCAAAAAGCTGCGGGGGCTAATTCGTCTGGTACGACCCTCCATGAAGAAAACGTACCAGATTGAAAACAAAGCCTTTCGAGACGCGGCACGGACACTGTCGGATATCCGCGACGCCAAGTCGGCCATCTCAGCCTATGACCACGTCATGGAGCGATTCGCCGGCCAAGTCGATCGGAAAAGCTTCGCTTCGGTACGACGCCAGTTGGCACGACAACTCGAGGCCATCGACAACAAACACATCGACCGGTGTTTGGATTTCATGCGTGAGCAGATGGTCGCATCAAAGACACGTCTTGAGGAATGGTCCTTCGACGACAAGAAATTTAAGGCCGCTGCGGCGGGGCTTTCCAAGACGCGAGAGCGGGCCGTTGAGGCACTGGACAATGCAAAAGAAAAAGCGACGACCGAGAACTTGCACGAGCTGCGGAAGCGGGTGAAGTATCACGGGTATCACCTCAGGTTGTTGCGAGAGCTTTGGCCTGCGACGACCCGCCCGCTGATCAAGCTGTCGGATCGGTTGGGCGATGACCTTGGCGACGATCATGATCTGGCCGTATTTGCCGAAAAAGTGCTTGAAACGCCGGGGGAATTCGGCGACGCAGACGATGCTCGAGTGCTGGAAGGTTTGATCGACCAACACCGCAAGCAACTCCAGCAAACCAGCCTAAAGCGTAGCTCATTCCTTTTCGCGGAAGACACCGATGCCTTCGCACGCCGAATGCACTCGTATTGGCGAATCTGGTCCCGCCGGTCTGAATGATTCACGGTGGAGACTATCTGGGAGGTTCGGCAAGCGACACGTACCTGCCGTAGTCCTCGGCTTTCATCTTGTCTTTTGGGATAAATTTCAGAGCGGCCGAGTTCATACACCACCGCTTGCCTCCGCGTTGCGGCGGTCCGTCGTTGAAGACGTGGCCACGGTGCGAGTTGGCGATCTCGGAACGCACTTCGGTTCATGAGGTTAACAGCGTATTGTCCTTTCGAAGCGAGATAAATTTAGAATCCAGCGGGCGAACAAACGTGGGCCAGCCGGTGCCTGACTTGTACCTGTCGGTTGACGAATCCAGAGGTTCGCCCGAAAGCAAATCCACGTAGATTCCCGCTTCCTGATTGTCCCAATACTCGTTCTAGAACGCCGTTTCCGTGCCGCTTTCCTGAGTGACTTCTTGGATATCACTCAGTTCTCGTCGCATCTTTCTTTTCAGAAGCATCCTTCGGATGCATTGGTCAGCGTTTTATCCGCTGCTGCTTTTGCCTTGGCAGCGCGAATCGAACCAGCCAGTTCCAACTTTTTATCGCGGTCGCCCCAATGTCTCTCGATGAACGCATCGCGACCTGATTGGTATCGACCCGGATTATTCACTACGACCGTGGCGGGTGGATGATTGGGGGCGATTCGCCAGTTGACCGTCATCTTCTTGGATTTTGCTCGACAATGGGCGACTCCGCGCAGAACGACTCCCTCCCCAAATTCGTTTTTCGTTTCTGTGGGCAACGCTACCAACGCAGAACTTCTTTCAGGAACGCGTGCGGCGGGGGCGGCATGAAACCGCTCAATGCTTTGAGCTGAACCTCGTCCAACGGTTGCCAGTCGTTGATTCTCGCTGTCAGACGCGACCAGAGTGGTTCTGCTGATTCGGCAATCCGCATGACTAAACGCCGTGAATGCTTAACGATCTCCGCGCCGACTTTCAGGATAAACAACTGAAAGCGAGTTAAGTCCCAGCATCCACCC
>Ga0163216_100189_pt1:147500-150409 | contig 150409 bp, 143 predicted proteins | sample SynspAceP_FD_167610 | JGI IMG/M metagenome (GOLD analysis project Ga0163216, IMG submission 167610) | Saline lake microbial communities from Ace Lake in Antarctica - Synechococcus sp. Ace-P (Illumina Assembly) | ecosystem: Environmental > Aquatic > Non-marine Saline and Alkaline >... | reverse complement strand
GCCGGAGCATTTGGAGCGTAATGTGCGGGTTCTCACACCTGCCGACAGTTATTGACGAGTTGTTGCCATGGAATTATCTCAGCGAATAGAAGCCGTTTGGACGCTCACCTTGCGACTAATGCCTGTCGCGAACAAGAAATATAGTTCCGCTGGTGATCTGGCCGACATAGGTGCAGATATCTTCGTGGGCCGACAGATGCGCCCAGACGTTCTTCACAAACAAGTCGGGTGTGAGGAAAAGTGATGTTGCATTCAGCGCATCCCGAGATACGTGCCGGTTCAGTTTCGCATTGTTCCGGATCGCCAATCGCTCGGCCGGTCTGAGTGACATGAACTGCATCGCATATGCGATATATTCATTGGCAACGATGCAGGATTGAAACGGACATTGCTCGTCATTATAGACGGAATGCGCCAGTTCATGAACGACGATGCTTTGAAAATAGGCATCAATCGGAAGAAACCCGAGCACGCCATTCCGGTTGCGTTGTTTGTCCATGGCTTGTGGCTCGAGAATTTCGATCCGGTCCTCGCCACAATGGAACTGGCCAACGCATCCAGGGGGCAGTTCGTCGACAATCCTGATTTCTGTTGGTCTCTGTAGCGCGGGAAGACTGCATTTTTGGACCAGTGCTTCTGCATCTTCGACCGCGTCACATATGCTTTCAACAACGTCCGGATTTTGGTCCGTCACGCTGACAAGCTGGTTTTCACAGGGAGTATCATCCGCATGTGTTTCCAGGGTGAATGCGCTCAAGATCAGTGACAAGAACATCCATTTGGACATTGTTCGATTCTTCCCGTTTGTTCCAGACGTTTCGGTTTCGAAATTCTGGTGCTGCCGCAGTTCCCGCAATCAGCAATAAACGTCAAAAAGTCTAGGTTTGACAGTAGGCAAACACAGCGCCTGAATGCCACTCACTGTTTAACGGCATCAAAACTTTGGACCATCAGTCCACCGTCGCGCCACACGCTCCCATTTCAGATGGGCAAAGTCATGAAACAGCGCTGATGGTACATCGTCTTAAGGCGCGGGAGAGTAAGACGCTGCCAGACCTGCAAAATGCAGTCCTCAATGAGAAACCTTCTTTTACTGTTACGAAAAACCCCCCGCATTGCCTAACAGCAAAGCGGGGGGTTTTTTGTGTGAGCAATTTGAACGAACAAGAACAAAATGGGCAGAGCGGAAGCTTCTATGATTGGCTTGTTCTTTGCCTCCGGCGCAAACGCGCTTGTGATCCTATTGCATGGCGGTTCTGCACAATAGTGGCCATGGAGTGCCGGTTCTATGGCATTGCAGCCAGGCGGGCCGCGCCTATGAACAATCAGCGCGGCCTAAAACTCCTTGAATGCCCGTAGTACCAACTTTTTGCATCTCGATGACAAGTATGGAGCGACCTCATTCACCCCCAAACTACGTTGGTTCAAGAATACTGCTAAAGCGTAAGCGCGGGTCTGTTGTGTCAGGTAGCCGGACCATCCCGCATCGTCGGCAGCTTGTAATTGGAACACGCCAAACCCGGCAATAATGCAGCCCAAATCAGTCGCCAGTTCGTGCGCCTCTTCTCCCCCGGGAACATCGTTTTCCAAACCCGCCAGTCGAGCGTGCATCAGTTCATGAGCAATTAGATTTATAAATTGTACGGGCTGGTGCATCAGCTCCGGATCGTACCGGATGATTGAAGTTTCATCCACTCTCTGATGCGTTCCCGCAATCTGGGACGATGATTGATAAGTATGACGATACTCGGCAGGTAAAACATCCAAAGGCAATATTTCAACGGGCTGATCATGGTTCATTAGTCTTTTGACATCTTTGAGTACCAGCTTTGCTGTTGAGAGCCCAATACCGCCCGGGGCCTGGAAAAATGCCTTGGTCGGAACAATGGGTGCCTTTGGTGGTTCAAACACACCGTCGAACCAATCGAAGCAGTCTAATATCCAGTCGCGCATGTCATCAGAGATTGAAGGGCGTGACCAAAACACATTATTCTCCATAAAACTTTTGGTTGAATTTTTGCTCGTGACAGGCGGGCTAGTCAAGCGGAACTCCGAATTCATATGGTTTGCTTCCAAAGGGCATAGTGTTCAGCCATCAAAGTATCCGTGTTGATTTGATGGGCGCATGAAACTGCCGATTAGTCCGACAGTATCAACAGGAGATTCCTGAAAAAGTTGCATAGAGCATTATTGCCATTTTCCATTCTGCTGACTTGCCACTACGGATTCCAGAAATCTGCTGGGCTATGGCGATCTGTGAGGAGGCTGTCTTAATATGATGTCGGGGCCAAACGAAAAAGAACCGACGTAATAGCGGCTTCGCTGGATGGTAAACTTGAAGCGCAAATGAAACGCAACTTGTTAAGGTCCCAGGCCGTCATTCAGACGGATCATGTGTCGATTGCTTGTCTGAATGAATTTGGTGTCGATGTCTTCTATATTTGAGTGCCAGTTTTGGCCCCAATTGGCGCTGCGGCTTGTGACCCGCCGCAACTGACTGCGCGGTCCATTGGCTTCAGTCTCTTGAATGGCCTGTTTTCTATGGACCGTTGCTGTGTATCCGGACCTTTGGCGTGCCATGTCATGGGCAATTCGCGAGCGACTCGTGTGATTAACATGTCAACTCGATGATATTATGAGTGCCGCCAAAGAGTGTTGCAGCACGCATCTCTTCTATTGACTGGCTGGGGTTTGCAAATTCAGTCGCGCTGTTGTTCGGAATGGTTGAAATCCCCGCTGAACCCACCAGGGGCTTAAAGGATCTGTCGGTGACGAACACATTTTTCCAGTTACTGTAGGGAATTCGACCAAACGACGAATTTTGTGACAGCAAATCTGGCTTTCGCACTCATCTTACGAACTGTAATACGAGATCAGCATCCGATTCGTCGGCGTCGGCTCCGGCGCAT